>JAESFQ010000007.1_pt1 | contig 218025 bp, 207 predicted proteins | sample 9269431 | NCBI WGS metagenome assembly JAESFQ01 (sample SAMN14502588, study PRJNA617103) | algae metagenome | isolation source: Plectolyngbya sp. WJT66-NPBG17 and co-occurring heterotrophs from well... | place: USA: Mojave Desert, Joshua Tree National Park, California | collected 2006-08-06 | reverse complement strand
CTACCTCGGTTGGCACCGGGCGATGCTGCGTGAAGGATTCAGCGGGAAGGCACTGCTGGATCGGGCGCTGGCGTAGCTCGGCGTGCAGTCTGCCGTGGCCACCCCACACCCAAGTCGAACTGCGCTTTAAATTACCGAACATTTCGGTATGTCTACGCTATCTGACAAGTTGAGATACAACTTCAAGTATCACAACCTTCAGAAGCTCGCGTAATAGTTGCATATGCGGTGCGAGAGGGTGCTATCCCTCGCACAAATGCCATCCGCTTTTGCTCGGCCAGCCCTCCAATGGCCCGGCAGGTTCGCGCCGATGTCCGCGTGGAAAAGCCTCCTTGCGGACGAGCGCCCCCGGCTTGCCCTATGGTTAACCGTGGCCCTCGGTGCGGGCGTGCTGGTCTATTTCGCCTGTCCGTCGGAACCCCCTCCGGCAGCGAGGTGGCTCGCACCCCCCCTCTCGCTCCTGGCGCTCTGGGTTCGGGCGCGACGGCCCGTGGGCGGGCTGCTGCTCGGGCTCGCGGCCGCCGTCGCGATCGGCTTCGCCCTGGCGAGCTGGCAGGCGACGCGGATGCCCCGCCGGCTGGCGGGGCTATCCCTGCTGGCGATGGGGATGCTCAGCGGGGCGTTGGACCGGCCGCCGGATCTGCTGGTCTCGGGCGACGGCCGCCTCATCGCGCTGCGGGCGGGGGAGGCGCTGTTCCTCCAGAGCCAGTCCGGCGCCTCCGCCTTCGTCCGTGAGGATTGGCAGCGGATGCATGGGGCTGGCCGCACCGAGGCCCTGCCGCGCGAGGGCGAGGCGGCAGACGGCGCGCTCCGATGCCGGGCCGGGGCCTGTGCGCTACGGCCGGATCCGGCCGGGCCTGAGGCAGTGCCGCTGCGCGGCGCCTGCCTCGCGCAGGTGGTGGACCGCCTCGCCCTCTGGCGCGACGGGCCGCATGCCATCTGGCTGCTCCGCACCGGAGCCCGGGTGATCAGCGACCGGGCCTGGCGAGGCGACCGGCCCTGGGTGCCGCCGGTGCCGGCGCCGCGGGGCCTCGCCTCGGCGGCGCCCGCGGCGGCGGCCGAATAGCCTAGTAGCGGCGCAGCAGCCCGATCAGCCGGCCCTGAACCTTCACCCGGTCCGGGCCGAAGATGCGGGTCTCGTAGCGCGGGTTGGCCGGCTCGAGGGCGATGGAGTTGCCCTTGCGGCGCAGGCGCTTCAGCGTCACCTCGTTCTCATCGACCAGGGCGACGACGATGGCGCCGTTATCGGCGATGTCGCCGCGGCGGATGATGACGGTGTCGCCATCGAGGATGCCGGCCTCGACCATGGAGTCGCCAGCGACCTCGAGCGCGTAGTGCTCGCCATTCGTCAGGAGGGCGGCGGGGACCTCGACGCTGCTCCCGCTGTCGCGCAGCGCCTCGATCGGCAGGCCGGCAGCGATGCGGCCATACAGGGGGAGCTGGACGGCCGCCGCCTCGTTCGCTGCGCGTTGGACGCCGGGGAGGTTCGGCGCGAAGCGGCCATGGATGACATTGGGCGAGAAGGCCGGGGCCGCCGGGGCAGGGGCCGCCGCAGGCTCCGCCGCGCGCCGCGGGGCGATGTTCTCCGGCAGGCGGATGACCTCGAGCGCCCGGGCGCGGTGGGCACGCCGCTTCAGGAAGCCACGCTCCTCGAGTGCCGTGATGAGGCGGTGGATGCCGGACTTCGACTTGAGCTTCAGGGCCTCCTTCATCTCCTCGAAGGACGGGGAGAAGCCGGTCGCGCGCAAATGCTTGTCGATGAAGATCAGCAGCTCATGCTGCTTGCGGGTAAGCATCGTCTCCTCCGTGGGCTGGCCCTGCGTGTGGCTGGCGAACAAACCACGAATCGCACGGATGTTCTACGGAAGTTCCATCATCCGGTCAACTGTATCGAATCAAAGACCGAGAGCACCAAGTGGGATGACCTCGACCGGCGCTCCGGCCGGCACGGCCGGGGCGCCCGGGGCGCGGAGGATCAGGGCGTCGGCGCGGGCCAGGGTCTTCATCATGGAACTGTCCTGCACCGCGAAGGGCGTCGCGAGCGGGGTGCCCTCGGGGCCAGGTCGCAGGGTGGCGCGGAGGTGGTCGAAGCGGCGGTCATTCGCCGGAAGGTCGGCGCCGGCCAGGGCGCGGATGGTCCGCGGCGCGGCGCCAGGCAGGCCGGAGAGCCGGTCGAGGGCAGGGATCAGGAAGAGCACGCTGCAGACCAGGGCCGAGACCGGGTTGCCAGGCAGGCCGAGCACCGGCGTTGGGCCGAGCCGGCCCCAGATCAGCGGCTTGCCGGGCCGCATGGCGATCTTCCAGAAGTCGAGGGTGAAGCCCTCCGGCCCGAGCGCGCTCTGCACCAGGTCGTGATCGCCGACGCTGGCGCCGCCGGTCGTCACCAGCAGGTCGCAGGCACGGGCGGCGCGTGCCGCCTCGGCGATGGCCTGGCTGTCATCGGGGGCGATGGGCAGGACCAGCGGCTCGCCGCCGCCGGCGCGGACCAGCGCGGCGAGCGCATGGGCGTTGCTGCTGACGATGCCGCCGGCGGGGATCGGGTCGCCGGGCAGGGCGATCTCGTCGCCCGTCGCCAGGATGCCGATGCGGGGCGCACGATGAACCGCGAGCCAGGGCGTGTTGGCGGCGGCGGCGAGGCCGATGTCGCGGGCAGTGAGGCGGCGGCCGGCAGGCAGCACCTCCTCGCCCTCGGCGAAATCGAGGCCGCGCCGACGGATCCAGCGCCTGGGGCGGACAGCCTCCTGCACCTGCACGGCACCCTCCGCGACCACGGCGTCCTCCTGCAGGAGGATGGCATCGGCCCCGGGCGGGACGACGCCGCCGGTGAAGATGCGGACGGCCTGGCCCGCGCCGACCTCGCCCGCGAAGGGATGGCCGGCCGGCGCCGTGCCGATGACGGCAAGGCGGGCACCCTCGGTGGCCTCGGCGGCGCGGACCGCATAGCCGTCCATCGCCGAGACATCGGCCGGCGGCTGGGTCAGGCGGGCGAGGACGGGACGGGCAAGGACGCGGCCCCAGCCGGCCGGCAACGGCACGGTCTCGGCCGGGGTGGCGGCGAGGGCGTCCAGGATACGGGCCCGGGCTTCCTCGACCGAGATCATCACTCCGCCTCGTAAATGCCGGACTTGCCGCCGGATTTATGGGACAGGCGCACGGCCTCGATGCGCATGCCGCGGTCGATCGCCTTGCACATGTCGTAGACGGTCAGCGCCGCGACGGTAACGGCGGTCAGCGCCTCCATCTCCACGCCGGTGCGGCCGGTCAGCGCGACGGTGGCCTCGATCTCCACCGCATCGGGCGCGGCGGGGGTGAGGTCGACGGCCACCTTGGTCAGCATCAGCGGGTGGCAGAGGGGGATGAGGTCGGCGGTGCGCTTCGCCGCCATGATTCCGGCCAGGCGGGCGACGGCGAGGACGTCGCCCTTGGCCATCTGGCCCTCGACGATGCGGGCGAGGGTGGCCGGGTCCATCACCACGCGGCCGCGGGCGATGGCCTGGCGCTGCGTCTCCGCCTTGCCGCCCACATCGACCATGGCGGCGCGGCCTTCCGCGTCGAAATGGGTGAGAGGCGGCGCCTCGACCATCAAAGGGCCTGGACGAGGGCGGCGGCGGCGGCGGTGAGGTCCGGCTGGCGCAGCAGGCTCTCGCCGACCAGGATGCAGCGGGCCCCGGCCTCGGCCATGCGGCGGACATCGGCGGGGCTTCGGATTCCGCTCTCGGCAATCGGCAGGCGGTCGGCCGGGACCAGCGGCGCCAACTCGTCCGAGGTCGCAAGGTCGGTCTGCAATGTCTTGAGGTTGCGGTTGTTGATGCCGATCAGCCGGGTCTGCAGGCCCAGTGCCCGGTCGAGCTCGGCATGGTCGTGCACCTCGGCCAGGACGCCCATGTCGAGGCTGCGGGCGATGTCCTCCAGCTCCTCGGCCTGCTGGTCGGAGAGGGCGGCCATGATCAGCAGGATGCAGTCGGCGCCCATCGCCCGGGCCTCGAAGACCTGCCAGGGATGGACCATGAAGTCCTTGCGCAGCACCGGCAGGGCGCAGGCGGCGCGGGCGGCCTTCAGGTGGTCGGCATGCCCCTGGAAATAGGGGGCGTCGGTCAGGACCGAAAGGCAGCTCGCGCCGGCGCGGGCATAGTCCTCGGCGAGGCGCGCCGGCTCGAAGGGGTCGCGGATCAGCCCGCCCGAGGGGGAAGCGCGCTTGATCTCGGCGATGAGGCCGACCCGGCCCTCGGCCACGGCCTCGCAAAGGGAGGTGACGAAATTACGGGGCGGCGCGGCGGCGCGGGCCTGGCGCTCCATCTCGTTGAGCATGGTGGCGGCGGACCGGGCCCGGACCTCCTCGTACTTGTCGGCGAGGATGCGGGAAAGCGTGCCCGACACGGCCTGGGGCTCGGGGATGATGATATGGGGGGCGTTCATGCTGCAGTGGCGTCCTTCAGGCGGGCCAGTACGGCAGAAGCGGCCCCGCTGTCGATGGCCGCCGCGGCCCGCGCCGCGCCGGATGCAAGATCGGTATCGCGACCCGCAACGACCAGGGCCGCGGCAGCATTCAGCAGCACGATGTCGCGGTAGGGGCCCGGGGCGCCCTCCAGCAACGCGGTGAGGGCGATGGCGTTCTCGGCCGGCTCGCCGCCGCGGATGGCCTCGGGCGGGGCGCGGCGGAGCCCGGCATCCTCCGGGGCGATGGTGAATTCGCGGATCGCGCCGCCCTGGAGCGCGACGACCTGCGTCTCGCCGGATAGGGCGATCTCGTCGAGGCCCTGGCCATGGACGAGCCAGGCGGCCTCGGTGCCGAGGCGGGCGAGGGTCTCCGCCATGGGGCGCAGCCAGGCGGCGTCATAGGCGCCGGTGAGCTGGCGGCGGACCCGGGCCGGGTTCGCCAGCGGGCCGAGCAGGTTGAAGATGGTGCGGGTGCCGAGCTCGACGCGGGGCCCGGCGGCGTGGCGGAGCGCGGCGTGGTGGCGCGGCGCCATCAGGAAGACCATGCCAGCCGTCCGCAGCACCGCCTCCAGCCGGTCGAGCGGCACGTCGAGATCGATGCCGAGGGCAGCCAGCGCATCGGCGGCGCCGGAGCGGGAGGAGAGGGCGCGGTTGCCGTGCTTCGCCACCGGCACGCCGCAGCCGGCGACGACCAGCGCCGTCGCCGTCGAGATGTTGAGGCTGCCAGAGGCGTCCCCGCCGGTGCCGACGATGTCGATGGCGCCGTGCGGCGCGTCGATCGCCGTCATGCGGGCGCGCATGGCGCGGACGGCGCCGGTCATCTCGGCAACCGTCTCGCCGCGGACGCGCATGGCCATGAGCAGGGCGGCGATCTGGGCCGGCGTCGCCTCGCCCGCCATGATGATGCCGAAGGCGGCCTCCGCCTCGCTCTCCGCCAGGCGCTCGCCGGCGGCGAGGCGGGCGAGGACCGGCTTCAGCGTGTTCACGCCGGCACCCGCGCCTTGGCGAGCAGCAGGAAGTTCCGCAGCAGGTCGTGGCCGTGCTGCGAGGCGATGCTCTCCGGGTGGAACTGCACGCCCCAGATGGGCAGGCTGCGATGGGCGAGGCCCATGACGAGGCCGTCCTCGGTCCAGGCGGTGACCTCGAGCTCGGGCGGCAGGTCGTCGCGGCGGACGACGAGGGAGTGGTAGCGCGTCGCGCGGACCGGGCTCGGTAGGCCGGCGAAGAGGTCGGAGCCGCGGTGATGCACGTCCCAGACCTTGCCATGGACCGGATCGGGCGCGCGGATGACGGTGCCGCCGAAGGCCTGCCCGATCGCCTGGTGGCCGAGGCACACGCCCATCAGCGGAATGCCGGCCGAGGCGGCGGCGCCGATCAGCGGCAGGCAGATGCCGGCCTCGTTCGGCGTGCAGGGGCCGGGGGAGAGCAGGATCGCCTCCGGCTGCATGGCCAGCGCTTCCTGGCTGGTCAGCGCATCATTGCGCCGTACCTCGATCTCCATCCCAAGGTCGCCAAGGAAGTGATAGAGATTGAAGGTGAAGCTGTCGTAGTTGTCGATCAGCAGGATCATGGCTTAGGACTTTCGGGCCGGCTCGCGGCGGGGTCAAGCGCGGGCGGCGGCGGGGCCGGGGGCGCGGGCGGGCGCACCGGCGGCAGGGCCGGGCCGCTGATGACGTCGAAGTCGAAATCGCTGCGTTGCATGTCGGGCCTCCTTCGGGGTGGGGGCCGGCACCGCTGGCGAAGGTGCAGAGACGCAAAAGCCGCCAGCGGGTGGCGGCTTCTGAGGTCTGCGAGGGTGCGCTGATCCTTAGGCCGCCGGTTCGTACCAGCGGTACCAAAATCGCGTGGCGGGGATCGCGCGCTGCACCATGGCCGAAGTCGTGCCATGCTGCGGCGCGCGGTGCAAGCGCGATCAGAAGCCGTAGAGCCGCGCCGGGTTGTCGACGAGGATGGCCTGGCGCTGCGCCGCCTCCGGCGCCCAGTCGCCGAGCGCGTCCATCAGCACGCCGTCATCCGGCACCTCCTCCGGCGAGGCGAGCGAAGGGTGGGGCCAGTCGGTGCCCCAGACGCAGCGCCCGGGCGCGGCCGCGAGCATGGCGCGGGCCATGGCGGCGACATCCGCATAGGGCGCGCCGGCGATGGAGGAGCGGTAGCCGCAGAGCTTGGCCCAGGCGCCGCCCCGCAGCAGGCGGAGCAGGGCCTGGAAGGCAGGGTTCTCAACGCCCTGCCGGTCGGCCTTCACGCCGCCCATATGGTCGAGGACCAGCGGGCAGGGCAGGCGGGCGAGCACCGGCTCCAGCGCCAGCAGCTCGGCAGGGTGGGCATAGACCTGCAGGTGCCAGCCAAGCTCGGCGAGGCGGGCGCCGAGCGCTTCGAGCCGGACCAGCAGGGCGTTGCTGCCGCTCACCGCATTGATGCGCATGCCGCAGGCGCCGCGGGCCGCCATGGCGCGGAGCGCAGGGAAGTCGAAGCCCTCGTCGATGACGACGACGGCGCGGGTGCGGTCGCGGCCGAGGGCGTCCACCGCATCAAGCGTCACGGCATTGTCCGTGCCGTAGACGCTCGGCTGGACGATGACGGTGCGCTCGATGCCGATCGTGGCGGCCATCGCCCGGTAGGCGGCGAGCGAGGCCTCGGGCGGCGTGTAGGAGCGGCCCGAGGAGAGCGGGTAGCGCGCGTAGGGGCCGAAGAAGTGCATGTGGCAGTCGGTCGCGCCCGCCGGCGGCTGCCAGCGGGGGCGGCTGGTGACGGCGCGGGCGCCGGGGCAGGGGCGCGTCACCCGCGGCGGCCGGCGGCAAAGCGGACCGCCTCCTCCGCCGCGCGGAACAGGGCGCGGGCCTTCTGCTGCGTCTCCTCATACTCGGCGACCGGGTCGCTGTCGGCGACGACGCCGGCGCCGGCCTGGACATGCATCACCCCGTCCTTCACCAGGGCGGTGCGGAGGCCGATGCAGGTGTCCATGCCGCCATCGGCACCGAAATAGCCGAAGCCGCCGGCATAGATGCCGCGCCGGGAGGGCTCCAGCTCCTCGATGATCTGCATGGCGCGGACCTTGGGGGCGCCGGTCAGCGTGCCGGCCGGGAAGCCGCCGGCCAGCGCGTCGAGCGCCGAGAGGCCGGGGCGCAGCCGGCCGCGGACCTCGGAGCCGATATGCATCACCTGCGAGTAGCGCTCGATCTGGAACTGGCTGGGGACGCGGACCGTGCCGATGGCGGAGACGCGGCCGACATCGTTGCGGCCGAGGTCGAGCAGCATCAGGTGCTCGGCGCGCTCCTTCGGGTCGGCCAGCAGCTCGGCCTCGAGCGCCTTGTCCTCCTCCGGCGTCGCGCCGCGGCGGCGGGTGCCGGCGAGCGGACGGATCGTCACCTCGCCGTCGCGCAGCCGCACCAGGATCTCGGGCGAGGCGCCGACGGCGGCGAAGCCGGCGAAGTCGAAGAAGAAGAGGAAGGGCGCCGGGTTGATCCGCCGGAGCGCCCGGTAGAGGGCGAAGGGCGGCAGGGCGAAGGGCACCGAGAAGCGCTGGCTGGGGACGACCTGGAAGCAGTCGCCGGCGCGGATGTAGTCCTTCGCCCGCTCCACCGCGGCGACGAAGCCCTCGCGGGTGAAGTTGCTGGCGGGCTCGGGCAGCCGCGGCAGGCTGACCGGGGCGGCCGGACGCGGCAGCGGGCGGTCGAGCGCGGCCTCGGCCTCGTCGAGCCGGGCCTCCGCGGCGTCCCAGGCGGATTGCGGGTCGAGCCCCGGCTGCGGCCAGGCGGTGGTGAAGAGGCTCAGCGCATCGCGGACATGGTCGAAGACGGCGACTAGGGTCGGGCGCACCAGCACCGCCTCGGGGATGCCGAGGACATCGGGCGCCGTCGCGGGCAGGCGCTCGATGAGGCGGACCATGTCGTAGCCGAGATAGCCGAAGAGGCCGACGGCGATGGGCGGCAGGCCCGGGGGCAGCGTCATCTGCGCGGCGGCGATGGCGGCGCGGAGGCTCTCCAGCGCATCTTCGCCTGCGGGCTCGAAGGCGTGCGGCGCGGCCAGGGCGTGCCGGTTCAGCTCCGCCTGGCCGCCCCGGCAGCGCCAGATCAGGTCCGGCTCCAGCCCGACCGCGGAATAGCGGCCGCGGGCGGCGCCGCCCTCGATGCTCTCGAGCAGGAAGCTGTTCGGCTTGCCGGAGGCGAGCTTGAGGAAGACCCCGACCGGCGTGTCCAGGTCCGCCACCCGCTCCCGCCACAGCACCTGGGCCTGCCCGGCGGCAAGACCAGCGCTGAAGGCAGCGAAATCGGGGGAGGGCATGGCGCGTGCTCCGGGTTCAGGGCTGGGCGAGGGAGTCGAGCAGCCGGGCATTGATCCGCACATCGGCCCGGTTGCGCAGCGCGGCGACGTATTCCGTCTCGAAATCGCCGGCCATGGCGACGCTCGCCTCGGTCTTGAGGCGGTTGACGGCGGCCGGGTCGGCGGCGGGGTCGGGGCGGGTGACCTCCAGAAGCTGGGCGACGGCGAAGCCGTCCCGCGTCCGCGCCATGGTGGGCTCGTTCGCCTTCAGCTCGAAGAGCGGGGCGAGGATCTCGGCCGGCACCGGCCCGTCGCGCTGGTCGCGGGTGATGGCGCCGACCTCGCGGGCGCCGAAGCCGGCCTCGCGGGCGGCATCGGCCAGGCTCTTGCCGCCTTTCACCGCGGCGAGCAGGCCGGCGGCGCGCTCCTCGATCTCCCGGCGCTTCGCCTCGACGATGAAGGCCTCGCGGACCTGCGGCTCCACGCTCTCGAAGGGGCGGAGGGCCGGGGGCGTGATCTCCTTCACGTCGACGGCGACGAACCCGGCCTCGCTCTCGGCCAGGCGGGGCGCGGCGCCCTTCTCGGTGTTGAAGATGGCGCGGAGCAGCGGGGCGCGGGAGGCCTCGATCACGGGCAGCTCCACCGCATTGCCCTCCGGGTCGCGGCCATCAGCATCGGTGCGGATGGTGGCGAAGCCGAGGTTGAAGCGCTGGGCCGCCTCGGCCAGCGTCGCGCCGCCGGCCAGCGCGTCCTCGACCTGGTTGGCGCGCTCGAAGGCGAGGTCGGCGGCCTTCTCGGCGACGAGCTCCTGCCGGAGCTGGTCGCGCACCTCGGCGAGCGGCCGGGTGGTGCCGGGCTCGACGGACTCGACCTTGAGGATGTGCCAGCCGAAATCGGTCCTCACCGGGGCGGTGACGGTGCCGGGGGCGGCGGAGAAGGCGGCTTCGGCCAGTTGCGGGAAGGGCAGGCCGGCCCGGTCGATGGCGCCGAGCTCCACCGCTTGGCCGCCGGCTGCCTCGGTTTGCTGCGTCACCGCGGCGAAATCGGCCCCGCCGGACCAGGCGGCGGCGATGGCCTTGGCCTTCTCCTCGTCCTGGACAAGGACCTGCTCGAGCTTGCGGCGTTCCGGCGTCTCGTACTGGCCGCGGCGCGCCTCGTAGGCGGCGGCGAGGTCGACGTCGGTGACCTCGACCTCGCGGCCGATGCGCTCGGCGGTCAGCACGGCGACGCTCGCCTCGCGGTATTCGGGGCTCGAGAAGCGGTCCGGGTTGTTCTCGTGGAAGCGGCGGAGCTGCGCCTCCTCAGGCGCCGGCGGCTCGGGCGCGGCGGCGAGGGGGAGGGTGACGAGGCTGGCGCTGCGCTGCTCCTGCTGCCATTGCACCAGCGGGTTGGCCAGGGTGTCGGGGATGGCGGCGCCGGCGCGGACGGCCAGCACCAGCTGCTGCCGGGCCAGGTCGGCGCGGACCAGGGCGAGGAAGCCGGCCTCCGTCAGGTCGTTGCTGCGGAGGAAATTCTCGAAGACCGGGCGCTCGAACTGGCCGCTGAGGCCGCGGAAGCCCTGGATCGAGAAGATGAACTCCCGCACTGCGGAGTCCGGCACGGCGATGCCGAGATCGGCCGCCTCGGCGCGGAGGACGCGGTCGAGGACCAGCTGCTCGATCGCCTGCTGGGCGACGGCGCGGCGGATGCGCGGGTCGTTGTCGAACTGGCCGCCGAGCTGGCGCGAGAGGCGCTGCATCTCGCGGCGGATGGCGGCCTGCGCCTCCTCGATCTCGATCGGCGCCCCGTTGACCCGGGCCACGGCGTTGTCCCGGCCGAAGCTGGTGATGGTGTCGCCGATGCCCCAGACGGCGAAGGAGCCGATGAGCAGGACGAAGAGCAGCTTGGCGACCCAGGTCGAGGCGAGCCGGCGGAGTGCGGTGAGCATGATGGTCCGTCTGTGATCCGGCCGGGGTGAATAGCGGAGGCGCCGGCCGTTGCCAAACCTGTTGGCCGCGGATACCCGGTTGCAGCCAACAGAGAGGATACCGCCATGACCCCCGGAGTGCGCCCGCTGATCGCCGGCAACTGGAAGATGCACGGCACCCTGCGCGAGGCCGGGGCGCTGGCCGAAGCGGTGCGGGCCGGCGCGGCGCGCACGCAGGCGGAGCTGCTGGTCTGCCCGCCCTTTCCCTACCTGGTGCCGGTGGCCGCCGCCCTCCGCGGCGGCGTCGCGCTCGGCGGGCAGGATTGCCATGCGGCCGCCAAGGGCGCCCATACCGGCGACGTGGCGGCGGCCATGCTGCGGGATGTCGGGGCGAGCTACGTGATCCTCGGCCATTCCGAGCGGCGGGCGGATCACGGGGAGACCAGCGCCGTGGTGCGGGCCAAGGCAGAGGCGGCGCTGGCGGCGGGGCTGACGCCGATCGTCTGCGTGGGCGAGAGCGAGGCGCAGCGGCTGGTGGGGGAGGCGGAGGCGGTCGTCACCCTGCAGCTCGATGGCAGCCTGCCGGAAGGCTTCGCGGCGGCGGGCGGCGTCGTCGCCTATGAGCCGGTCTGGGCCATCGGCACCGGGCTGACGCCGACCGAGGTGGAGATCGCGGCGATGCATGCCTGCATCCGTGCCAATCTCGAGGCACGGTTCGGGGCGGCAGGGCTGCGCATCCTCTATGGCGGGTCGGTGAAGCCGGGGAATGCCAGGGGCATCCTCGCCCTGCCGCATGTCGACGGGGCGCTGGTGGGCGGGGCGAGCCTGGTCGCGGCGGACTTCCTGGCCATCGCGGCGGGGGTGCCAGGCGCCGCGTGACGCCGCTGCTCATCGGCTCGGAGATCTACCGGCACTCCTCCTACGGGCCGAAGCATCCGCTGGCGATCCCCCGGGTCTCGACTGCCCTCGACCTGATCGAGGCGCTGGGCTGGCAGCCGCCGGGCGGCTGGATCGAGGCGCCGATGGCGACGCCGGCGGAGCTCGCACGCTTCCATGCGCCGGACTACATCGCGGCGTTGCAACGGGCGGAGGCGACGCAGCGGGCGACGCCCGAGGACCAGGCCCGCTACCATATCGGCGCGCATGGCAACCCGGTCTACCGGGAGGTCTTCTCCCGGCCGGCAACCAGCGCCGGGGGCTGCATGCTGGCCGCGCGGCTCACGGTGGGGGGCGGCGCGGTCTACTGCCCGGGCGGCGGGACGCATCATGGGCGGCCGGATCGGGCGAGCGGCTTCTGCTACCTCAACGACCCGGTGCTCGGGTTGCTGACCTGGCTCGATGCCGGGCTGGACAACATCCTTTATGTCGACATCGACGCGCATCATGGGGATGGGGTGCAGGACGCCTTCCACGACGATCCGAGGGTCTTCACCCTCTCGGTGCATGAGGCCGGGCGATGGCCGCAGACCGGGGCGGTGGAGGACCGGGCGGGCGGGGCGGCGCGCAACCTGCCGGTGCCGCCGGGCTTCAACGATTCCGAGATGCTCTGGGTCCTGCACCAGGCGATCCTGCCGGTCGCGCGGCGGCTGCGGCCGCAGGCGATCATGCTGCAATGCGGGGCGGATGCGCTGGAGGAGGACCCGCTCTCGAAGCTCTCGCTCTCCAACAACGCGCATTGGGGCGTGGTGCGGGCGCTGATGGGGCTGGCGCCGCGGCTGCTGGTGCTGGGGGGTGGGGGGTACAATCCCTGGACGGTCGGGCGGTGCTGGGCAGGGGTATGGGCGACCCTCAACGGCGACGCGATACCGGAGCGGCTGCCGCCGGCGGCGGAGCACGTGCTGCGCGCCCTCCGCTTCGGGCGGTCGGCGGGGCGGAGTCCGCCGGAGCATTGGTTCACGACGCTGCGGGATGCGCCGCGGCCGGGGGTGGTGCGGGCGGCGGTGCAGCGGGTTGCGGCAGCCGTGACCAGGGACTTGGACACCTTCGCGCCGCCGGGACGTTGAGGGCCCGTTCCCTGCAACAGGATCCCTTATGCCGAGGCTCAACCCCCGTCTGATCGATACCGGTAGTCCCCCGATTCCCGAAATCCAGGCCTGGGGCCGGCGCTATGACGGGCGGCATGGGCCCCTGGTCAATCTCTGCCAGGCGGTGCCCGCCTACCCGCCGCCGCCGGAGATGCTGGAGCGGCTTGCCGCCGCGGCGGGCAGCGCGGAGGCAGCCGCCTACGGGCCGATCCAGGGCGACACGGCATTGCGGGAGGCCTATGCCGCGCATCTCCGCGGCCTCTATGGCGGGGGCTGCACGGCGGGCCATGTCGCCATCACCGCCGGCTGCAACCAGGCCTATTTCGTCGCCATGATGGCGCTGGCCGGGCGGGGCGACGCGGTGATCGTGCCGACGCCCTGGTACTTCAACCATGCCATGACCCTCGACATGCTGGGCATCGAGGCCCGCGGCCTGCCCTGCGGCCCGGGCTTCCTGCCGGAGCCCGAGGCGGCCGAGGCGCTGATCGACGGGCGGGTCCGGGCGATCGTGCTGGTGACGCCGAACAACCCGACCGGGGCGGTCTATCCGCCGGAGCTGATCGCGCGCTTCCATGCCCTGTGCCGGCGCCGGGGGATCTGGCTGGTGCTGGACGAAACCTACCGGGACTTCCTGCCGCCAGGGCATGGCGCGCCGCATGGCCTGCTGGGGCGGGAGGAATGGCCGGAGAACGTCATCCAGCTCTACAGCTTCTCCAAATCCTTCGCGATTCCAGGGCACCGGTTGGGCGCGCTGGCGGCGCCGGAGGTGCTGCTGCCGCAGCTCGGCAAGGTGATGGACTGCGTGCAGATCTGCGCCAACCGTCCGGCCCAGGCGGCGGTGGCCTGGGGGATTGAGGCTCTGGCGGGCTGGCGCGAGGCGAAGCGGGCGGAGCTGGATGCGCGGGTGCGCGCGGTGCGGGAGGCCTTCACCCGGCTGCCGGGCTGGCGGGTCGAGGCGCTCGGCGCCTATTTCGCCTATGTGCGGCATCCCTTCGGCGAGGCCTCGGCCTGGGACGTCGTGCGGCACCTGGCGACCGAGCATGGGCTGATGGCGTTGCCCGGCCCCGCCTTCGCCGGGACGGAACGGCACCTGCGGATCGCCTTCGCCAATGTCGAGCTGAAAGGCGTCGCGGCGCTGGAGGAGCGGCTGCGGCTGGTCGCCGAGGAAAGGCCGGTTCTCGCCGCCGCGGGATGACGGCTCAGGCCGTGGGCAGGTCGAGCACGGCGCGGGCGAAGGCCTCCGGGGCCTCCTGCGGGAGGTTGTGGCCGATGCCCGGCAGGACTCGGCGCTCGTAAGGGCCGGTGAAGTAGCGGTGATGGCTGGCAGAGGCCTCGGCGGGGCCGACGCCATCGGCGCCGCCATGCGGGGCAATGGTCGGCACGGTGATGCGGGGCTGGCGGGCGAGGGCGGCCTCGATCGGTTCGAATGCCGGGTCCCCCTCGGCATAGCCGAAGCGGTGGCGGTAGGATTGGATCACCACCGGGACGAAGTCCGGGTTGTCGAAGGCGGCGGCGCTGGCGGCGAAACCGGCTTCGTCGAAGCGCCATTCGGGCGACCACAGGCGCCAGAGCAGGCGGGCGATGCCGCGCCGGTCGGCCTCCAGCCCGGCGCGGCCGCGCTCGGTGTGGAAGTAGTACTGGTACCAGAGGCGGTGCTCCTGCTCGGGCGGAGCGGGCCTGACCGAGGCCGCGATGTCCTGAATGTTGTAGCCGGTGCAGGAGACGAGGCCTGCGACCCGCCCAGGCCAGAGCGCCGCGACGATGCAGGCGGCGCGGCCGCCCCAGTCATAGCCGGCCAGCGTGGCACGGGGGATGGCGAGCGCATCCAGCAGGTCGAGCAGGTCCTGGCCGAGCGCGGCCTGCTGGCCGGAGCGCGGCGTCGCTGCCGAGAGGAAGCGGGTCGGGCCGTAGCCGCGCAGATAGGGGATGATGCAGCGCCGACTGGCGGCGGCGAGGCGGGGAGCGACCTCCGCATAGGCCTGCGGGGCATAGGGGAAGCCGTGCAGGAGGAGGACGGGCGGGCCATCGGGCGGGCCGGCCTCTCCATAGGCGATCTCGAGCCGCGAGGTGCGGAGGGTGCGGAGGACGTCCATCCGGGGAGTATGGTCGGCGCGCTGCGGCAGTGCCAAGCTGGAGGCCATGCTTCGACGCCCGCTGCTCGGCCTTGCAGGCCTCCTCCTCGCCACGCCAGCCCTTGCGCAGAACGACCCGCAGCCGCGGCTGCCGGAGGAGCCGCTCGTCATCGTCACCCGCGACGGCAAGCGCCACGAGTTCCGGGTGGAGATGGCCGTGACCATGGAGCAGCAGATGGTCGGGCTGATGTTCCGCCCGAGCGTCGGGCCGGATGAGGGCATGCTCTTCGACTGGGGCCGGCCGCGCGAGTCCAGCATGTGGATGCGCAACACCGTCACCTCGCTCGACATGGTCTTCATCACGGCCGACGGGAGGATCCACCGCATCGCGGAGCGGACGGTGCCCTATTCGCTCGCCGCCATCGACAGCCGCGGGCCGGTGCGGGCGACGCTCGAGCTGGCGGCGGGGACGGCGGAGCGGCTGGGGCTGCGCGTCGGCGACCGGGTAATCCAGCGGATCTTCGGCACCGCGGAGTAGGTCGGCCTCCGTTCGCCTTGGCGCGAGGAAGCCGCCCAGCCTGCCGTTCAAGCGGGCATGTCAGCGCCATCAGGCGATTTCAGCTCCTGGCAGCTTGCCCTAGAGGCGCGAGGGCAGCATCGCCACCCGGCCGGCGAGCGGGATGGGCGCCGCGCGATAGGCCGAGAGGCCGCGGCCGCGGCCGCCGCCCGGCGCGGCATTGGCGAGGACGGGGGCGCGGTCGGCGCCGTTCGAGAGCATGAATCCGCCGCCGGGCTGGCTCGGGCGGAACAGGGGCAGCGCGACCTGGGGCGCGGGCGCGGCCGGGCGCGCCTGCTCCTGCGACCAGGCCGCGGCGATGCGGGCGCGGTAGGGCTCGGCATATTCGGGCGTCTGGGAGTGGTAGGCGGCCGCCGCCGCCATCCAGTCGGCGCGGGTGGATTTCAGCTCGGTCAGGAACCGGGCGGCGTAGCGGGCATTGGCGAGCGGGTCGAAGGCCTCCTCCAGGCTGGCGAAGGCGTTCGGGTGGTGGCGCAGGTTGATCTGCATGCCGCCGATGTCGATGGAGCGCACGCCCTGGGCCTGGAGCGACCGGACGGCGGCAATTGCTGCCGCCTTGTCGGGGAAGAAGCTGCCGCGGCCCTCGGCATTGATGGTCCAGGGCCAGGGCTCGACGGAGCCGGTGGCCGGGTCGCGGCGGCCGGACTCGACGCGGGCGATGGCGGCGAGGAGGCGGGGCGGAAGGCCGGCCTCGCGCTCCGCCGCGGCGACGGCGGCGTCGCACGGGCCCGCGGCCGCGACGGAGGCGAGGGGCTGCAGCAGGACTACGCAGAGGAACAGAAGGCGGCAGGGCATCGCTCGGCATCCCGGGCCCGCGGCGTGCGGGCGGCGGAGAGGCCAGCGCAAGGGGCGTGCCAGGCCGGGGAAGGCGCCGGCGGCTGTGGGGCCCAGGGGTCTTTCGGCCCGTGGCGGGAGGGCGTGAGGAGGGCGGCGCCCTCCTCGCTGCGTCAGGCCGTGGCCAGCACCTGGCTGCGGCGCGTCCAGCCCCGCGGCACCGGGTCGATCGCCGCTTCCGGGCGGCGGGCGTTGCGGGCGGTCTCGACCGCGGCCTGGCTCGGCTCGAAGGCGACGTAGCCGCGGCCCCAGACCGTGCGGATCATCTCCGCCGCGCCGCAATCGGCGAGCTTGCGGCGGAGCTTGCAGACGAAGACGTCAACGATCTTGGAGTCGGGCGCCATGCCGTCGGCATAGAGGCTGCTCATGAAGCGCTCCTTGGTCAGGAGGACGCCCTTGTGCAGCATCAGCGTCTCGAGGAAGTCGAACTCGCGCGCCGTCAAGTTGACGCGGCGGCCATCGACGACGGCGGCGTGCTGCGCCTGGTCGAGCGTGACGTTGCCGCAGACAAGGCGTGCGCTGGTATGGCCGCGGGCGCGCCGGGCCAGCGCCTGGAGGCGGGCGGCGAGCACGCGGAGATGGATCGGGTTGGCCAGCACGTCGTCGGCGCCGGCATGCAGCAGCGCCTCCTCCTCGGCCGGCTGTGGGGTGCGGCCGCAAAGCACGGCGACGGGCAGGTTGAGGCCACGGCGGCGGAGCTCGGCGATCGCGGCCTGGGCCGCGCGCATCGGGCCGTCGATGCGGAGGACGAGGCCGTCATAGGGGCCGCTCAGCGCGAGGGCGGAGGGCAGGTCGTCGAGGGCGTCGATGTCGTCGCAGCGGAAGCCGAGATCGGCGAGGCCGGCGACCAGGATCGCGGCATTGGCCGAAGGGGAGGCAAGAAGGATATGCATGCTCTGCTCCGCCGGTGGGTCGTCTGGGAGGCCGTTGGCGATCACAGGATAGTGTGCAGGATATGGAATACAATCCAATTCGCGTGATGCGTGTACCGGTAACCCTTGCTGTGGCTCTGGCGAAACACCTGGGCGATGCCAGATCGGCGGGGCAAGCAGGGCCCTTCCCTGGACCAGGAGTATGACGATGTTCATTCACAAGCGCCGTGGCTGGGAGATCCCGGACAGCGCAGTGACGCCGGAAGCGCTTGTTTTCGGCCGGCGGGCGGCGCTTCGGGCGGCGGGCCTGGCCGCCATCGGGCTCCCCGGCTTGGCGCGGGCGGCGGACGTTCCGGCGGCCGCGCGCAATCCCCGCTACGAGCCGGGGCGCGCCATCACCGCCGAGCGCGAGGCCACCACCTACAACAACTTCTACGAGTTCGGCACCGACAAGGGCATCTACCGCGCGGCGCAGAAGTTGCCGCTCTCGCCCTGGACGGTGAAGGTGGATGGGTTGGTGGACCGGCCGCGGGAATTCTCGGTCGAGGACCTGGTCAAGGCCATGCCGGTCGAGGAGCGGGTCTACCGGCTGCGATGCGTCGAGGCCTGGTCCATGGTGGTGCCCTGGACGGGCTTCCCGCTCTCGGCGCTGCTCGCGGCGGTCGGCGTGCAGTCGGGCGCGAAATACGTGCGCTTCGAGACGGCGGCGCTGCCGGCGGTGATGCCGGGGCTGCGGCAGTCCTGGTACCCCTGGCCCTATGTGGAGGGCTGCACCATCGAGGAGGCGGGCAACGACCTCTCCTTCCTGGTCGTCGGCGCCTATGGCAAGGCGCTGCAGGCGCAGAACGGCGGGCCGATCCGCTTCCACCAGCCCTGGAAATACGGCTTCAAGGCGGGCAAGTCGCTGACGCGGATCAGCCTCGTCGCCGAGCGGCCGAAGAGCTTCTGGGAGGCGATCCAGCCGCAGGAATACGGCTTTTGGGCCAATATCAATCCCGAGGTGCCGCATCCGCGCTGGAGCCAGGCGAGCGAGCGGGTGCTCGGCACCGGCGAGCGGGTGCCGACGCAGCTCTTCAACGGCTATGGCGAGTTCGTCGCTGGGCTTTACGGCGGCCTGCAGCGGGAGCGGCTCTGGGGCTAGTGGCTTGGTCGTGAGGTGATTCGCCCTGTCGTTCAGGCGGGCAAAGCACTTCCATCAGGGAATCGGCCGGATGGGAGGGTGCCCTAGTCGAGCCTGGCGCCCGAGATCTCGACCAGGCGCTTCCAGCGCGGGGTCTCGGCACGGATTCGGGCGGCGAGCGCCTCCGGCGTCTCGCTGGTGAGCACCCGGTAGCCGAGCGGGCGGAGGCGCTCGACCAGCGCCGGGTCGGCGGCTACCGTCCGCACCGCCTCGTTCAACCGCAGGAGGATCGGCGGGGGCGTGCCGCCGGCGGCCATCACGGCGTTCCAGCTCTGGATGTCGACATCGCCGAGGCCGAGCGAAGAGAGGTCCCTCATCCCCGGCACGTCGGGCAGGAAGGGCAGGCGCTCGGCGCTGCTGACGGCGAGGGGTTTGAAGCGGCCGGCCTCCACATGCGGCATCAGCGCCGGCATCACGTCGAACATCATGTCGATGGTGCCGGCGAGCAGGTCGGAGATGGCCGGGCCGCCGCCGCGATAGGGGACATGGGTGATGCGCGCGCCGGTCGCCTGGTTCACGGCGGCGATGGTCAGGTGGCTGGTGGTGCCGGTGCCGGAGGAGCCCATGGTTACCCGGTCCGGATTGGCCTTCGACCAGGCGATGAGGGCGGCGAAGTCGCTCCAACCGTGCTTCGCCGCCGTCTCGGCATTCACCACGCAAAGCACCGGGCCAGTGGTGACGTTGGAGATGGGTGCCAGGTCCCGCTGCGGGTCGAAGGCCAGCGACTTGTACAGGAAAGGCGCGGCGCAGAGGTTGGAGGCGCCGACCAGGCCGATGATGGAGCCGTCGGCCGGAGATTTCGCCAGGGCATCGGTGCCGATGTTGCCGCCGGCGCCGCCGCGGTTCTCGACGATGACGGCCTGGCCGAGGGCGTGGCCGAGCCGCTCCGCCAGCAGCCGGCCGAGGATGTCGACGGCGCCACCGGGCGGAAAGGGCACGATCAGCCGCAAGGGGCGGCCGCCCGGATTGGGCTGGGCGAGGGCAGGGGCGGCGACCAGCATGGCGCCTGCGGAGAGGATGCTGCGACGTCCCGGCATGGCGTGGCCTCCTGTTTGGCGGAAGGCTACAGCCGTTGGCGGGCCTCGGCGATAACCCTGAGCACGTCCGGCGTCAGGTCGTAGGCGGGAAGCTCCTCCGGCAGCGCCCAGGCGATGGCGGAGACGTCGTCGCCCGGCCGGCCCTCGCCGCCGGCGCGGCGGCCGCAGAAATCGATGATGGTGTAGTGGTAGCGCGTGGCGCCGCCCGGGTCGGTGGTGATGGCATCGACCACGGCGGCCAGCTGCAGCGGGCCGGCCTCGATGCCGGTCTCCTCGAAGAGCTCGCGGCGGGCGGCCGCCTCGGCCCGCTCGCCCAGATGCTGGGCGCCGCCGGGAAGGGACCAGCTGCCGACGCGCGGCGGCTTGCCGCGGCGGGCGAGCAGCACACGGTCCCCGTCGAAGACGATGATGCCGATGCCGACCCAGGGGCGATCCGGGTATTCGCGGACGCTCATCGGGCGGGCGGCGGGGAAGGCGCGGGACGCGGCAGCAGGTCCTCGAGCCGGGGGATGAAGGCCTTCTCCTTCCAGGCGCCGACCTGGTAGGCCCAGTCCCGCCAGCGCGCATTGAGCGGCTCGCTGCCCGGGCCCTCCGCGGCGAGGCGAATCCAGACGGTCTCGCCGTCATGGCTCGGGGCGATGGTGACGGCCATGCCGTCGATGAGGTCGAAGCGGCTCTCGCCCAATGCGGCGCCGGGGCCCTCGGCGGCAGGCTTCACGTCGAGGAAGGTGAGGAACTCGAAGCCCCGCGCCACCTCGTCGAGCGAGACATCGTCGAGCGGGCGCGGATCCTCGGGCTGTTCGAGGCGAAGCTTCGCATCCGCCTCGTCGCCGCGGGCGAGCACCAGCGCCGGCTCACCGCCCCGGCGGATGGTGACGCGGCGGATGCGGTCGGCGGCGATGTTGGCGATGTCGCGGTCGAGCCAGAGCTGTGCATCGGCATCGGCGGGCAGGCGGCCCTCGGCGAGCCAGGCCTGGCTCTCGTTGGGGCGGCGGACATAGGCGCTTTCCGGCACATTGCCCTGGGTGCGGACGCGGCGCCGGCCGATGACCAGCTCGGCAATCGGCTTGTCGTTGGCGGCCAGCACCCGCAGCAGCAGGGCCGTGCTGCCGGGACGGGCCGGGTCCTCGACGCCGAGGCGGTCGTGCTGGCCTGGATCGGCGGTGCGGGGCTCGACAAGGCGCAGTTCGGTCAGGCCGACCAGAAGCTCGCGCACGCGCTCGGGGCGGGTGGGGTAGTTGCCCTTCTGGGGCAGCACCCAGGCCTCGCCCTGGCGGAGCAGGGTCAGCACCGTATCCTGCTTGCGGATCTCCACCTTCGCCGCCTCCGCGAGCCGGGCGGCGAGGTCGGGGAAGGCAAGGCTGGCGGCGGGCGGGGCGACCTCCTGCCGGAGGGCTTGAGGGGTGAGGAGCAGGGCGGCGCCCACCGTCACGATGGCGCCGCCGCCGAGCAGCAGCAGGGTCCGGCGTTGCATGCCTCTCTCCTCAGGCCCGGGCCGCGGCGCGGCGGCGCTGCCGCAGCACCGCGAGGCCGATGGCGAAGGCCGTCAGCAGCGCCGGGACCAGGGCGATGTTGACCAGGCGGAGCGTCGTCTCCAGCCCCTCGATGTCGCGGCGCAGCTCGAGCTGCACGGCGCGGAGCTGGCGGCGGGTGGCGATGATCTCCTCGCGGGCGCGGTCGATCTCGGCGCGCTGCTCGGGGGTGATGACGGCTTGGTTGGCGTTGCGCTCGGCGCCGGGGGCGGTGGGCGTGCCCTGGCGCAGCTCGCGCAGGCGGCGCTCCGTCTCCTCCAGCTTCTGGGTGAGCTGGCGCTCGGTCTGGCGGTACTGGGCGTCGGCGTTGCGGCGGATGTCCTCCACCAGCTCGAAGGGCCGGAGGCTCTCGCCGCGGGAGCGCAGCGAGATCAGCGCGTCGGAGCCGCCGAGCGTGTCGGCGATGTTGGCGACGAGCGCGCCGTTGCCGCTGATGGGCGTCGCCATTTGCTGGCCGAAGAAGTCCTGCATGCGGACCCAGAAGCGGTCCTCCAGGATGTCGCTGTCGTTGATGACGACGAGGTTGGCCGCGCCCTGGCTGCGGGCGAGATGCGCGGGGAAGCCCTCCGGCCGCTGCTGGCCCTCGGCAGGCGCAGGCGGGCCGTCCGGGAAGGCGGAGGGCAGCTCGCCGCGCAGCCGGGCGGCGATGACGTGGCGGGTGCCATCGGCCCGGAAGTCGGCCAGCAGGCGGGCCGGGCTCGGGTCCTGGCTGACGCGGGCGGCGTCCACCACCATGCTCTGCGCGGAGGAGGTGAGCAGCGGGGTGAACTCCACCGTGCTGCCCTCGCGCTTGCGCAGCTCGCCGGCGGAGGCGACCGTGACCTGGTCGAGCTGGGCGATCGAGACCTCCGAGCGGTTCAGGCTGTCGCCCTGCAGGTTGTACCAGGCGAGGTAGTCGACGGCCTGGACGCGGTCACCGGGGCCGGCGCGAACGCGCCAGGCGCCGCGCAGGTCGAGCACCACCTTGTCGGAGGGCGCGTCGACGCCCCAGGCATTCAGCAGGCGGTCGAGGGAGGAGGCGGTGTTGGCCGGCGGCTGGCCGGTCGGGCCGGGGCGCGCGGCCTGGCTCTCGGAATGCGGGTCGACCAGCAGGAAGAGCTTGCCGCCGCGCATGACGAACTGGTCGACGGCGTATTGCGCGGCATCGCCCAGCCCCTGCGGATGGGCGAGGAGAAGGACCTGCACCTCCGGCTCGATCACCTGCGTGTCGAGCGGGATGTCCTTCACGGTGAAGTACTGGCGGAGCTGCGTCATCACCGCGGCCGGCTGGGCGAGCTGGGGCTGGCGCAGCATCAGCGCGCGCGGGTCGCCGTTCAGCGGCAGGGGCGACATGACGCCCATGGTCGGGCGACGCGGGTTGGAGAGCTCGTAGACCAGGCGCGTCAGGTCGGCCTCGAGGAAGCGCTCGCGGTCAGGCTGGAAGAAGGCCAGCACCCGCTCGTCATCGACGAGGTTGGTGCCGGCCAGGCCGAAATAGACCTGCTCGCCGGACTGGTCGACGGGGACGCCCTGCAGGCCATAGGCCATGGCGCGGTCCTCGGTCTCGGAGAAGGGCTCGGGGTCGAGGACCTCGAGCTTCACCTTGCCGTTCGAGAGCGAGACGTATTCCGCCAGCATCTCCCGCACCCGGTCGGCATAGGCGCCGTACATCGGGACCTCGGCCCCGAGGCGGCGCGAGTAGAAGAGGCGCAGCGTGATCGGGTCCTGCAGGCCGGCGAGGATCTGCCTCGTGCCGCCGGAGAGGGTGTAGAGGCCCTGGCTCGTCAGGTCGATGCGGGCGCGCGGCAGCAGCCGGTCGGCCAGCATGTTGACGCCGATCGCCAGCACGGCGGCGGCCAGAAGGCCGAGCGCGGAGGTGCCGAGGCGGCGGCTGCCGCGGCGCGGGGCAGGCAGGGTAGTCTCGCTCATGGTGCTAGTCCGCCTTCCGGTGGTCGAGCAGGACGGCGTTCAGGAACAGGAAGAAGCCGATGAAGCTGGCGAAGTAGATGATGTCCCGCGCCGCGATGATGCCGCGGGTGAAGCCGCCGAAGCGATCGGCCACCGACAGGCCGCGGGCGATCTCGGCCAGCACCGGCAGGCGGCTGTCGAGGAATTCGGTGACGACCGGGCTGCCGGCGGCGGCGAAGACGAAGCAGAAGGCGACAGCGAGGACGAAGGCGATCACCTGGTTCCGCGTCAGCGCCGAGATGGCGGCGCCGAGTGCCAGGTAGGCGCCGGCGACCAGCAGGCAGCCGACATAGCCCGAGAGGATCACGCCATTGTCGGGCGAGCCGAGGAGGTTGACCGTGATCACCAGTGGGAAGGTCAGGGCGAGCGCGATGCCGCAGAAGGCCCAAGCGGCGAGGAACTTGCCGAGCACGGCGGCCCATTGCGGCATGGGGAGCGTCAGCAGCAGCTCAATAGTGCCGAGGCGGCGCTCCTCCGCCCAGAGGCGCATGGTCAGCGCCGGGACGAGGAAGAGGAAGAGCCAGGGCACGAAGGAGAAGAAGGGGATGAGGTCGGCCTGGCCGCGGTTGAAGAAATTCCCCAGCGTGAAGGTCAGCGCCCCGGCCAGGACCAGGAAGATGACGATGAAGACGGTGGCGACGGGCGTGGCGAAGTAGCCGGCCAGCTCGCGCCGGGCGACGATCAGGGCCGCGCGCATCAGGCGGCCTCCTGCCCGAGGGTCAGGCGGCGGAAGACGTCGTCGAGGCTGCGTCCCCGCTCCTCCAGCACGGAGGGCGGCGCGTCCACCACCAGCCTGCCGCGGGCGATGATGATGGCGCGGGTGCAGACGGCGCCGACCTCCTCCAAGATGTGGGTGCTGATGACGATGGCCTTCTCAGGCGCCATGCGGCGGATCAGCGCGCGCACCTCGTGCTTCTGGTTGGGGTCGAGGCCGTCGGTCGGCTCATCCAGCACCAGGACGGGCGGGTCGTGCAGCAGGGCCTGGGCCAGGCCGACGCGGCGCTTGAAGCCCTTGGAGAGGGTCTCGATCGGCTGCAGGCGGACGCCCTCGAGCTGGGTGAGGGCCATGGCATGGGCGGTCCGGTCGGCGAGCTCGCCCCCCCGGTAGCCACGGATGCGGCCGGTGAAGGCGAGGAAGCCCCCGACCGTCATCTCCGGATAGGTCGGCGCGCCCTCGGGCAGGAAGCCCAGGTTGCGCTTCGCCTGGACGGGCTGGTCCACCACATCGGCGCCGCAGATGCGGGCGGTGCCGGCGGTGGGGGGCATGAAGCCGGCCAGCATCCGCATGGTGGTCGATTTCCCGGCGCCGTTCGGGCCGAGGAAGCCGAGCACCTCGCCCCGTTCGACGCTGAAGGAGATGTCGTCCACCGCGGTGAAGCCGGCGAAGCGTTTCGTCAGGCGCTCGATCTCAATCAGCGCGGCCAAGGCGGAACCCCCACTATGCACCCGGCGGCGGGACTTACCGGGATGTACCGGCTTTGCAAGACCCCTGCGGTTTAACCTGCCCGCAAGGTCTCCATCGCCGCCTCCTTGCCGAAGAGGCGAAGCAAGAGGCGGACGGCTTGGCCGCGGGGGGCGGTCAGCGTTGGGTCCTTTTCGAGGAGGAGGGCGGCGTCGCGGTTGGCCATGGTCACGAGGCCGTCCTGCGCCTCCGCCTCCGGCAGGCCGAGGCGGAAGACGGGGGCGCCGGACTGGCGGGTGCCAAGCGCCTCCCCGCCGCCGCGCAGGCGGAAATCGGCGTCCGCAATGGCAAAGCCATCCTCCGTGTCGCGGAGGATCAGCAGCCGCTCGCGGGAGGCAAGGCCGAGCGCCTCATCATAGAGCAGCATGCAGTAGCTGGCCTCGGCCCCGCGGCCGACCCGGCCGCGCAGCTGGTGAAGCTGGGCGAGGCCGAAATGGTCGGCATGCTCCACCACCATCACCGTCGCCTCCGGCACGTCGACGCCGACCTCGATGACGGTGGTGGCGACCAGCAGCCTGGTCCGGCCGGCGGCGAAGTTGCGGATGGCCTGCTCGCGGATGTCGGGGTCGAGCCGGCCATGGGCGAGGCCGACCTGGCCGGGGAAGCGCTCGGACAACTCGGCGAAGCGGGTCTCGGCGGCGGCCATGTCAACCAGCTCCGATTCGGCGACATGGGGGACAACCCAGTAGACCCGGGCGCCGCGCTCCATCGCCCGGCCAATGCCGGCGACCACCTCGGGCAGGCTGCGGAGGCCGTGCAGGGTGGTGGTGATGGGCTGGCGCCCGGCCGGCTTGCCGGCGAGGCGGGAGACGGCCATCTCGCCCCACTGCGTCAGCAGCAGGGTGCGGGGGATGGGCGTCGCCGTCATCACCAGCATGTCCGCCTCGCCGCCCTTCTCGGCCAGCAGCAGGCGTTGGGCGACGCCGAAGCGGTGCTGCTCGTCGACCACGGCGAGGCCGAGGTCGCGGAAGGCGACGCCCTCCTGGAACAGGGCGTGGGTGCCGATGGCGATCTGGACGGAGCCGCTGGCGAGGCCGGAGAGGACGCGCCTGCGCTGGGCGCCCTTCACGCTGCCGGCCAGCAGCTCCACCCGAACGCCGGCCGGGGTGCAGAGGCGGCCGAGGGTGCGGGCATGCTGGCGGGCGAGGAGCTCGGTCGGGGCCATCAGCGCCGCCTGGGTCCCGGCCTCGACGGCGCGCAGCATGGCCAGCGCCGCCACCAGCGTCTTGCCGGCGCCGACATCGCCCTGCAGCAGGCGAAGCATCCGGTGCGGGGCGGCGAGGTCCGCATCGATCTCGCGCAGCGCATGGGCCTGGGAGGGGGTGAGGGGATGGCCGAAGGCGGCCAGCGCCTGGCTGCGGAGGTGGCCGTCGCCCTCCAGCTTGCGGCCGGGGCGCTGGCGGACCCGGCGGCGGACCAGGGCAAGGGCGACCTGCCCGGCCAGGGCCTCGTCATAGGCCAGGCGGGTGCGGTGGATGGGGGGCGGCGCGCTCTCCGGGGCCTGCACGGCGCGCAGCGCCGGGGCGAAGCCGAGCCAGCCCTCGCGGCGGAGCAGGGCGGGGTCGTGCCATTCCGGCATGGGCGGGATGCGGTCGAGGGCCGGGCCCATCGCCTTGGCGACCTGGCCCGTGCGCAGGCCCTGGACGAGGGGCCATACGGGTTCGAGCTCCGGTAGCCCCTCCGGGCCGGTGGCGGTAAGGGGATTGATCATCGAATAGGCGCCGGCCTCGGATTTCACCTTCCCGGCTAGAAGGCGCTCCGTGCCCGCCGGCATGAGCTGGCGGAGCCATTCGAGCCGGCCGTTGATGAAGCGGACCAGCAGCGGCTTGCCGCCGGCCTCGGCGCGGACCTCCACATAGCCCCGGCCGGTGCGGGACCGGGCGGCGCGGTGGCCGACGACCAGGGCGGGGAGGATGACCTCGGCGTCGGGCGGGGCGTCGGCCGGGCTCTCGATGCGGGTGCGGGTGGCGTAGCGCTCCGGCAGATGGAACAGGAGGTCGAGCACGCGGCCGCCGCCCACCGCCTCAGCCATGCGCTTGGCGATCTGCGGACCCACGCCCGGCAGGCTGCCCAAGGGGGAGAGGAGCGGGGTAAGGTCTTGCTCTTCCGGATTCATCGCATGGAACCGCTGATGCGGCTGCCGCGTCGGGCTGACAGGATTCCCATGCGCCTCTATATGCCAGCCCCCAGGCCAGACAGCGACATGCCCAGCGATCCCTCCGCCTCCGTACCGACCGAGCTCGATCCCCGGCGCCGCCGGCTGCTCTTCCGCGCCCGCCACCGCGGCACGAAGGAGGCCGACCTGATGATCGGTGCCTTCGTCGAGCGTCTGGTCGCCGGCTTCTCCGAGACGGAGCTGGATGAGCTGGAGGCGGTGCTCGAATACCCCGATGTCGACCTGTCGGACTGGCTCACCGGCCGCCGCCCGATCCCGGAGGAGTGCCGGACGCCGATGCTGGATCGCATGGCCGTCGAATGCGCCAGCCCGGGCGCCGGCCTGCCGGCGGGCCTGCGCCGGCCATGAGCGAGGCGGAGACGGCAACCCGCGGCCTCACCGTCCATAGCGCCCCGGAGGGGTTCGACGCCCTGCTGCTGGCGCGGCGGCGGGCCGAGTCCGAGGCGCCGATCCTGCATGTCTGCCGCGACGACGCCCGCACCGCGAGGCTGATCGAGGCGCTGGCCTTCTTCGCCCCGGATGTCGAGGTGCTGCGCTTCCCGGCCTGGGACTGCCTGCCTTATGACAGGGTCTCGCCCAATCCGGAAATCGTCGCCGAGCGGGTCTCGACCCTGACCCGGCTGCTGGAGACGGGGGAGCGGCCGCGGATCGTCGTCAGCACGGTCAACGCGCTGGTGCAGAAGGTGCCGCCGCGGGCGGCCTTCTCCGGGGCGACGCTGCTGCTGCGGAGGGGTGGCCGGGTGAAGCCCGAGGCGCTGACCGCCTTCCTGGAGGCCAACGGCTATGGCCGGTCCGGCACCGTGATGGAGCCGGGCGAGTATGCGGTGCGCGGCGGGATCATCGACCTCTTCCCGGCCGGCGAGGCGGACCCGATCCGCCTCGACCTGTTCGGCGACGAGATCGACAGCCTGAGGCGCTTCGACACCGGCACGCAGCGGAGCGGCGCGGCGCTGGCGGAGCTCTGGCTGCGGCCGGTGGGCGAGGTCTTCCTCGACGCCGATTCGATCAGCCGCTTCCGCGCGGCCTGGCGCGACCTCTTCGGCAATGCCGCCGCCGAGGACCCGCTCTATGTCTCGGTGAGCGCGGGGCGGAAGCACCCCGGCATGGAGCACTGGGCCGGGCTCTTCCATGAGCGGATGGAGACGCTGCTCGACTACCTGCCCGGCGCCTCGGTCAGCCTCGACCACCAGTCGGAGGATGTGCTCGCGGCGCGGCTCGAGATGATCGCCGACCATTACGAGGCGCGGCGCGCGCCGGTCAGGGCGCATGAAGGGGAGGTGCCCTATCGGCCGGCGCCGCCGGGGACGCTCTACCTCACCCGGCGCGGCTGGGACGGGATGCTGGCCGAAGGGCCGCTCCTGCGCTTCTCGCCCTTCGGCCAGGCTGACGGCTCCGAGGGGGTCGAGGCCGGCGGGCGGCCGGGGCGGCTCTTCACCGAGGCCCGCACCGCGGGGCATAACGTCTTCGCCGCCTATGCCGAGCACGCCGAGGCGATGGTCAAGCAGGGCCGGCGGCCGGTGGTCGCGGCCTGGACCCGGGGCTCGCGGGAGAGGCTGGGCAACCTGCTGCGGGAGAACGGCGTCGCCGCCGAGCCGGTGGAGAGCCTCGCGGAACTGGGCAGGCTGCCGAAGGGCGTGGTGGGGCTTGCCGTCCTCGGGCTGGAGCGGGGCTTCCTGGCGCCGCCGCAGGCGACGGGCCTCGGCTTCGGCCTGTCCGTCGTCGGCGAGCAGGATCTGCTCGGCGAGCGCATCGCCCGGCCGCCGCGGCGGCGGAAGCGCGCGGACCAGTTCATCGCCGATGCGACGGGGATCGAGCAGGGCGACCTCGTCGTCCACCAGGACCATGGCATCGGGCGGTATGACGGGCTCTCGACCATCGAGGTGAACGGCGCGCCGCATGACTGCCTGCGGCTGCTCTACGACGGCGGCGACAAGCTTTTCGTCCCGGTCGAGAACATCGAGGTGCTGTCGCGCTTCGGGACGGAGACGGCGGGGGTTGCGCTCGACAAGCTCGGCGGCTCCTCCTGGCAGTCGCGCAAGGCGAAGGCCAAGCAGCGGATCCAGGACATGGCCGGGCAGCTCATCCGCATCGCCGCCGAGCGGCAGCTGCGCGAGGGCGTGCTGGCGACGCCGCCGGAAGGCAGCTTCGACGAATTCTGCGCCCGCTTCCCCTTCGCCGAGACCGAGGACCAGCAGCGCGCCATTGCCGACGTGCTGGAGGACCTGGCCTCCGGCCGCCCGATGGACCGGCTGATCTGCGGCGATGTCGGCTTCGGCAAGACCGAGGTGGCGCTGCGGGCGGCCTTCGTCGTCGCCATGTCGGGCGTGCAGGTCGCGATCGTCGTGCCGACCACGCTGCTGGCACGGCAGCACTACCGCAGCTTCTCGGCCCGCTTTGCCGGGCTGCCGGTGAACGTCGCGCAGCTCTCCCGCATGGTGACGGCGAAGGAGGCGGCGAAGGTGAAACAGGGGCTGCAGGACGGCACCATCAACATCGTCGTCGGGACCCATGCGCTGCTGGCCAAGGGGGTGGAGTTCGCCGATCTCGGCCTCGTCATCGTCGACGAGGAGCAGCATTTCGGCGTCGCCCACAAGGAGCGGCTGAAGAACCTCAAGACCGACGTGCATGTGCTGACGCTGTCGGCGACGCCGATCCCGCGCACCCTGCAGCTGGCGCTGACCGGCGTGCGGGAGATGAGCCTGATCGCCACCCCGCCGGTCGACCGGCTGGCGGTGCGCACCTTCATCATGCCCTGGGACGGCGTGGTGCTGCGCGAGGCGATCCAGCGCGAGCGCTTCCGCGGCGGGCAGATCTTTTGCGTGGTGCCGCGGCTCGAGGACATGGCGAAGGTCTCCGACCGGATGCGGGAGATCGTGCCCGAGGCGCGCATCGTCGAGGCGCATGGGCAGATGGCGCCGACCCGGCTCGAGCAGGTGATGACCGAGTTCGGCGACGGCAAGCACGACATCCTGCTCTCGACCAATATCGTCGAGAGCGGGCTCGACATGCCGGCGGTGAACACGCTGATCATCCACCGGGCCGACATGTTCGGCCTCGGCCAGCTCTACCAGCTGCGCGGGCGGGTCGGGCGCGGCAAGCAGCGGGGCTATGCCTATCTCACCTGGCCGCCCTCGCACCGGCTCTCGGCCGCGGCGCAGAAGCGGCTGGAGGTCATGCAGACGCTCGACAACCTCGGCGCCGGCTTCACCCTCGCCTCGCACGACCTCGACCTCCGCGGCGCCGGCAACCTGCTGGGCGACGAGCAGAGCGGGCATATCCGCGAGGTCGGCATCGAGCTCTACCAGCAGATGCTGGAGGATGCCGTCGCCGACCTGAAGGCGGGGCAGGGGCGGAAGAAGAAGTCCGAGGGCGACTATGCCCGGGAGTTCACGCCGAACATCAATCTCGGCCTGCCGGTGCTGATCCCGGAGGAGTATGTGCGGGACCTGCCGGTGCGGCTCGGCCTCTACCGGCGCATCGGCTCGCTGGCGGGCGAGGCGGAGGTGGAGGCGATGGCGGCCGAGCTCGCCGACCGCTTCGGGCCGCTGCCGGCGGAGGTGGAGAACCTGCTGCAGGTGGTCGCCATCAAGTCGCTCTGCCGCGCCGCCGGCGTCGAGAAGCTGGATGCGGGACCGAAGGGCGTGGTGCTCAGCTTCCATCGCAACCAGTTCCGCAACCCGGGCGGGCTGATCGCCTGGGTGACGGCGCAGAAGGGGCTGGTGAAGCTGCGGCCGGACCACAAGCTGGCCCTGCTGCGGGAGATGGAGCTGCCGCAGCGCATCCGCGTGGCGAAGGAGTTGCTCGGGGCACTGGTGAAGGTGGTCGCGCAGGCGAAGGCCGCCTAGGCGGGCGCCGACAGCCCCGCGCAGAGGAAGGGCAGGATTTCCGCCACAGCGCGCTCGAAATCGCCGCTGTCGCAGGCGCCGCCGGACATGGCTTCGAGCCGGCCGGTGCGGAGCAGGGTGTAGCGATAGGCGCCCATCATGAAGTAGAGGCGCCAGCACAGCACCTCATGCGGCAGGTGGGGCAGGATGCGGGCGAACTCCGCCACATAGGCGAGCGTCGTCTCGTCATAGACGGCGCTCAGCACCTCCTTGGCGATGTCGTCCGGCTCGGTGTGCAGCCGGGCATGCATGCGCATGGTGGCGCGGCCCTCCGGCGTCCGGCCGTTCAGCATGAAGGGGGTGACAAAGCTGCGGACCAGCGCCTCCAGCGGGATCAGCGCCGGCCCGTATTGCGCCCGGGCCTCGGCAAGGGCGCGGCGGCGGGCCTCGGTGACCTGCTCTGCGCCGCGGCGATAGGCGGCTTTGAACAGCTCCCGCTTCGCGCCGAAATGGTAGTGGAGCTGGGCGAGGTTCACCCCCGCGGCCTGGGCGATGGCGCGGGTGGAGGCAGCGGCATAGCCATGCTCGGCAAAGAGCGCCTGGGCTCGGTCGAGGATCCGCTCCCGCGCGCTGGGGGCGGCGTCGGCAGGCTTCGGCTTGTCGGTCAACGCGGCCCCTCTGCTCCGCCGGCGCGCCTTGACAGGGGCGGCGCCGGGTATCGAGATATGGTCGAACGACCGACTGCCTGGCAAGGGAGGGGCGCCATGCCGCTGCACGGGCTGAACCACTACACCATCCGGACGACCGACCTGGAGCGGACCAAGGATTTCTACGTGGACGTCCTCGGCCTCGAGATCGGCTACCGGCCGCCGCTCGGCTTCGAGGGCTACTGGCTCTATTGCGGCGGGGAGCCCACCGTCCACCTCATCGGCCCGCGGGAGCGGGATGCACATCTGGCGCGCGAGCCGGGGCCGACAGGGCTGCTCGACCACATTGCCTTCTCCTGCACGGGACTTGCCGAGATGAAGGCGAGGCTGGCTGCCCGGGGTATCGAGCATGAGGAACGAGTGATCCCGCGCGACCGGCAGACTCAGCTTTTCCTCTTCGACCCGGATGGGGTGGCGGTGGAGCTCAACTACCCGCCGAGCGAGACGGCTTAGGCGGCATGGAGCGGGCTTGGCACCAGATCGCCCTCGAGGTGCTGAAGGCGAACGATGTCCGCCTCATCCCCTATGTGCCGGACAATGTGCTGAAGCCGCTGATCGCGGCGCTGCATGCCGACCCTTTCTTCCACGCCTTCACCGTGGCGCGGGAGGAGGAGGCGGTGGGCATCGTCGCCGGGGCCTGGATGGCGGGCACCAGGGGCATGGTGCTGATGCAGACGAGCGGCTTCGCCACGCTCGCCAATGTGCTGGCGAGCCTGCCCTGCGCCTTCCAGATCCCGGTGCTGCTGATGATCAGCGAGCGGGGGACGATGGGCGAGTTCAACCTCGGCCAGGCGGCGGTGTGGCGGACGATGCGGCCGACGCTGGAGGCGCTGGCGATGGAGCACCACGTGGTCACCCGACTCGACGAGTGCGAGTTCGTCATGGACCGCACCATCCGCCAGGCGCATCTGACGCAGATGCCGGCGGCGCTGATCCTCTCGCCGCTGCTGACCGGCGGCAAGGCCGTGACGCGGCAGGTGGTGGCATGATTGCGGCGCACAATGCCAAGCGGATGTACCGCTTCGACCTCATGCAGCGGCTGGTGGCCCGGCTGGAGCACGAGGAAGCGGTGATAGGCGGCATCGGCAACACCAATTTCGACCTGTGGTCCGCCGGGCACCGGGCGCAGAATTTCTACATGCTGGGCAGTATGGGGCTCGCCGTGCCGATCGCCCTCGGCGTGGCGCTGGCACAGCCGCAGCGCAAGGTCTTCGCCCTGGAGGGCGATGGCTCGCTGCTGATGCAGCTCGGCTGCCTCGCCACCGTCGCCACGCTGGCGCCGAGGAACCTGGCGATCCTCGTTTTGGACAACGGGATGTACCAGATCACTGGCGGGCAGGAGACGCCGGCGGCGCGAGCGGATTTCGCTGCCATCGCCCGGGGCTGCGGCCTTGCCGGCGCGGCCTGGGCGGCGGACGAGGCGGATTTCGAGCGGCAGGTTGCGAATTGCCTCGCCACCGACGGACCGCATTTCATCGCGGTGAAGCTGGATGACCAGCCGCCCGTGACGCAGACGGAGCGCGATCCCCCGCAGATCCGCGACCGGTTCATGCGGGGGATGGGGGCGAAGCGGAGCAGGCTCCCCGGCTAGGCCCGCTTCCGCTTCTTCACCGGTGCGGCTTGCGCCAGCAGCGGCGCGAGGAAGCGGCCGGTATGGCTCTCCTCCGTCGCTGCCACATCCTCCGGCGTGCCGGCCGCGACGATGCGGCCGCCGCCGTCGCCGCCCTCGGGGCCGAGGTCGAGCAGCCAGTCGGCGGTCTTGATGACCTCGAGGTTGTGCTCGATCACCACCACCGTGTTGCCGGCATCGACCAGCTGGTGCAGCAGCTCCAGCAGCTTCCGCACATCCTCGAAATGCAGGCCCGTGGTCGGTTCGTCGAGGATGTAGAGGGTGCGGCCGGTGGCGCGGCGCGACAGCTCCTTCGAGAGCTTGATGCGCTGCGCCTCGCCGCCCGACAGCGTCGTCGCCTGCTGGCCGAGATGGATGTAGCCGAGGCCCACCTCGCGCAGCACCTTCAGCTTCTCATGGATGGCGGGGACGGCGGAGAAGAACTCGCAGCCCTCGTCCACCGTCATCTCCAGCACGTCGGCGATGGACTTGCCGCGGAACTTCACCTCCAGCGTCTCGCGGTTGTAGCGCTTGCCCTTGCAGGCGTCGCAGGTGACGTAGACATCCGGCAGGAAGTGCATTTCGATCTTGACGAGGCCGTCGCCGCAGCAGGCCTCGCAGCGGCCGCCCTTCACGTTGAAGCTGAAGCGGCCGGGCTTGTAGCCGCGGCCGCGGCTCTCCGGCAGCTCGGAGAACCAGTCGCGGATCGGGGCGAAGAGGCCGGTATAGGTCGCCGGGTTGGAGCGCGGCGTGCGGCCGATCGGCGACTGGTCGATGTCGATGATCTTGTCGAGCTGCTCCAGCCCCTCGATCTTCTCGTGCGGGCCGGGGACGGTGCCGGCGCCCATCAGCCGGCGGGCAGCCGCCTTGTAGAGCGTCTCGATCACCAGCGTCGACTTGCCGCCGCCGGAGACGCCGGTGATGCAGGTGAAGGTGCCGAGCGGGAATTCCGCCGTGACGTTCTTCAGGTTGTTGCCGGTCGCGCCGGCGACCTTCACCGCGCGCTTGCGGTCGATCTTGCGGCGCGCCGCCGGCACCTCGATCCGCCGCCGGCCGGCGAGGTAGTCGCCGGTGAGGCTGGCAGGGTTGGCGGCCACCTCGGCGGGCGTGCCCTGCGCGATGACGCGGCCGCCGCCGGCGCCGGCGGCGGGACCGATATCGACCAGGTGGTCGGCGGCGCGGATCGCATCCTCGTCGTGCTCGACGACGAGGACGGTGTTGCCGATGTCGCGCAGGCGGCGAAGCGTCGTCAGCAGCCGCTCGTTGTCGCGCTGATGCAGGCCGATGCTCGGCTCGTCCAGCACGTAGAGCACGCCGGTGAGGCCGCTGCCGATCTGTGAGGCGAGGCGGATGCGCTGGCTCTCGCCGCCGGAGAGCGTCGCCGAGGAGCGGCCGAGGGAGAGGTAGTCAAGCCCGACATCGACGAGGAATTTCAGCCGCTCCGCGATCTCCTTCAGGATACGGCGGGCAATCTCCTGGCGCTGCGGCGTCAGCGTGTCGAAGACGGTGCCGAACCACTGCTCGCAGTCGCGGATGGAGAGCCGCGCCGCCTCGCCGATATGGCGGCCGGCGACCTTGACCGAGAGCGCTTCCGGCTTCAACCGGTAGCCGTTGCAGGCGGGGCAGGGCTTGGCGGCCTGGTAGCGCGAGAGGTCCTCGCGGACCCAGGGGTTGTCCGTCTCGCGGTAGCGGCGCTCGAGGTTCGGCAGCACGCCCTCGAAGGGCTTCTTCACGTCATAGCTGCGGAGGCCGTCCTTGTAGCGGAGCGTGACGACTTCCTCGCCCGTGCCGTGCAGGATGGCGTTGCGGATCTTGGCCGGCAGGTCGCCCCAGGGCGTCGCGGTCGAGACCTTGTAGTGGCGGGCGAGGCTTTCCAGCGTCTGGTCGTAATAGGGCGACTGCGCACCGGACCAGGGGGCGACGGCGCCCTCGGCCAGCGTGCGGAGATCGTCGGGAACGACCAGCATGGGGTCGAAGAAGGTCTGGGTGCCGAGCCCGTCGCAAGTCGGGCAAGCGCCCTGCGGGCTGTTGAAGGAGAAGAGCCGCGGCTCGATCTCCTCGATGGTGAAGCCAGATTCGGGGCAGGCGAATTTGGCGCTGAAGACGGTGCGCTCGGCGGTATCCGCGTTCTCGGCATAGGCGATGCCGTCGGCGAGGGCGAGCGCGGTCTCGAAGCTGTCGGCGAGCCGCGGCGCGATGCCCTCGCGGACCACGATGCGGTCCACCACCACCTCGATGTCGTGCTTCAGCTTCTTGCTGAGCGCCGGCACCTCGGCGATCTGGTAGAGCGTGCCGTTGACCTTTACCCGCTCGAAGCCGCGGCGCTGGAACTCGGCGAGCTCCTTCTTGTACTCGCCCTTCTTGCCGCGGACGGCGGGGGCGAGCAGCAGCAGCCGCGTACCCTCGGGCATCGCCATGACGCGGTCGACCATCTGGGAGACGGTCTGCGCCTCGATAGGCAATCCGGTCGCCGGGCTGTAGGGCACGCCGACGCGGGCCCAGAGCAGGCGCATGTAGTCGTGGATCTCGGTGACGGTGCCGACGGTCGAGCGCGGGTTGTGGCTCGTCGTCTTCTGCTCGATGGAAATGGCCGGGCTCAGCCCCTCAATGCTGTCCACGTCCGGCTTCTGCATGAGCTGCAGGAACTGCCGCGCATAGGCGGACAGCGACTCGACATAGCGGCGCTGCCCCTCGGCATAGATCGTATCGAAGGCGAGCGAGGATTTGCCGGAGCCGGACAGGCCGGTGATGACCGTCAGCGTGCCGCGCGGGATGTCGAGGTCGAGATTCTTCAGGTTGTGCGTGCGTGCGCCGCGGATGCGGAGGGAGCCGGCGCCTGAGAGGGGGGTGGGGGTGACCATGCGAGGTGGTGCTCCACGGGGCGCGCGGCCCGCGTTCGCCTTGTGTTCTGGCAGTGATGACATTATATGGGACTGGCGGGAAGGGCTTTCGGCAGGCATGGTCCTTCCCCTTCAGGTTCCAGGGATTCGGACGGCATGGCCGGCAGCGTCAACAAGGTGATCCTCGTGGGCAATCTGGGGCGTGACCCCGAGGTCCGCAACATGCAGTCGGGCGACCGGGTGGTGAGTTTCTCCATCGCCACCAGCGAGTCCTGGGCCGACCGCGCCTCGGGCGAGCGGAAGGAGAAGACCCAGTGGCACCGGATCGCCATCTTCAATCAGAAGCTCGGCGAGATCGCCGAGAAGTACCTGAAGAAGGGCAGCAAGGTCTATCTCGAAGGCCAGCTCGAGAGCCGGAAATACACCGACAAGGACGGCAATGAGCGCGAGGTCACCGAGGTGGTGCTCAGCCGCTTCCGCGGCGAGCTGACCCTGCTCGACGGCCGCGGCGGCGCCGGCGGCGAGATGGGCGAGGGCGGCGGCAGCGGCTTCGGCGGCGGCGGGCGGTCCTCGGGCGGATACGAGCGTTCCGGCGGGGGCGGTGCCTCGCGCGGCGGTGGCGGTTGGGACAAGCCGAAGGGCGGGGCGAGCGACCTCGACGACGACATCCCCTTCTGATTCTGCGCCTCGTCAGCGGAAGTCGCGGCTGCCCGGCAGCGGCGCCTTCGGCCTGCGGTTGCCCGGCTCCGGCCGGCGCACCTCGTCGGCATGGCCGAGATTGCGCTCCGCCCAGGCGGCGTCTCCCGCCTTGACCAGCCCATCCAGCAGGTCGGAGCGGTCGACCAGCCGGCGGACGACCAGGTGGATGATCGGCACCTCGGCGCGCTCCGCCTCCCGCTCGACCCTGCCCTCCGCCACCAGCAGCCGGCCGGCGACCAGCGCCGCCCGGTCCCGCGCGACGATGTCGGGATAGACGACGAGGTTGCCGGTGCCGAACTCGTCCTCCACGGTCAGGAAGACGATGCCCTTGGCCGAGCCCGGCCGCTGCCGCATCAGCACCAGCCCCGGCAGGCGCAGCACCGTCCCGGCCCGCACCGTGCCGAGCTGGCGCGTATCGGCCAGGTGCAGCGCCTCCAGCCGCGGCCGCAGCAGGGCCAAGGGGTGGCGCCGCAGGGTGAGGCCGGTCGACTGGTAGTCCCAGACCACCGTCTCCCCCTCTTCCGGGGCAGCGAGCGGGACCTCGGGCTCCGGCAGCAGCCCGGCGCGGCCGGCCATGGCGGCTTCGGGTGAATCCCGGGCGATGGCGAAGAGCGGCAGGTCTTGCGGCCCGCTGGCGATGCCGCGCGCCGCCCAGGCCGCCTGCCGCCGCGGCACCCCAGTGCCGGCGAAGGCATCCGCCGCGGCCAGCGCCTCGATCGCCCGGCGCCCGAGGCCGCCGCGCCAGGCAAGGTCCTCGACTGTTTCGAAGGGCGCCCCGTTCCGCGCCAGGCGGGCTGCGACGATTGCCTCCGCCTCCGCCTCCGCCAGCCCCGCCACCAGCCGCAGGCCGAGCCGCAGGGCGAGCCGGTCCGGCCCCGCCGCCGCCGGCTCCAGCGCGCAGTCCCAGATGCTGGCATTCACGTCGACGGGCCGCACCTCCACCCCGTGCTCCCGCGCGTCGCGGACGATTTGCGCCGGGGCGTAGAAGCCCATCGGCTGGCTGTTCAGCAGGGCGCAGGCGAAGACGCCCGGGTGGTGGCACTTGATCCAGCTCGAGGCATAAACGAGCAGGGCGAAGCTCGCCGCGTGGCTTTCGGGGAAGCCGTAGCTGCCGAAGCCGTCGATCTGCGAGAAGACCCGCTCGGCGAAGTCCCACGCATAGCCGCGCCGCACCATGCCGTCCACCAGCCGGTCGCGGTAGCGGTTGACGCCGCCCGTCATGCGGAAGGTCGCCATGGAGCGGCGGAGCTGGTCGGCCTCCTCCGGGGTGAAGCGGGCGGCGACGATGGCAAGGCGCATGGCCTGCTCCTGGAAGAGCGGCACGCCGAGCGTTTTCTCCAGCACCTGCTTCAGCTCGTCCGGCTCGCCATGCTCCGGGTCGGGCGAGGGGTAGGCAACCTGCTCCAGCCCCTGCCGACGCCGCAGGTAAGGATGCACCATGTCGCCCTGGATCGGCCCCGGCCGGACGATCGCCACCTGCACGACGAGGTCGTAGAATTGCTCGGGCTTCAGCCGCGGCAGCATGTTCATCTGCGCCCGGCTCTCGACCTGGAAGACGCCGAGGCTGTCCGCCCGCCTCAGCATTCCATAGGTCTGCGGGCAGTCCTGCGGCAGCGCGGCGAGGTCGTTGAAATCCCGCAGCCGGTGCCGCCGCAGCAGCTCGAGCCCGCGCCGGAGGCAAGAGAGCATGCCGAGCCCCAGCACATCCACCTTGAGGATGCCGAGCGCGTCGATGTCGTCCTTGTCCCATTCGAGGACGGTGCGCCCGTCCATTGCCGCCCGGCCGACCACGGCGAGTTCCGTCAGCTTGCCGCGGGTGATGGCGAAGCCGCCGACATGCGTTGCCGTGTGGCGGGGGAAGTCGAGCAGCTCCTCGGCCAGTTCCAGGGCCAGGCCGAGCCGCGCATCGCCCGGCTCGATCCCCACCGAGGCGGCGAGCTCCGCCAGCGGCATCTCCCGCCCCGGTCCCCAGCTCGCCTTGGCGAGGCGCGCGGTGACGTCCTCGCTCAGCCCCATCGCCTTGCCCACCTCGCGGATGGCGCTGCGCGTGCGGTAGCGGATGACGGTGGCGCAGATCGCCGCGCGGTCCCGTCCGTAGCGCGCGTAGAGGTGCTGGATCACCCGCTCGCGCCGCTCATGCTCGAAGTCGATATCGATGTCGGGCGGTTCGCCCCGGCTTTCCGAAATGAAGCGCTCGAAGAGCAGGTCATGCTTCGCCGGGTCGACGGCGGTGATGCCGAGCACGAAGCAGACCACCGAATTCGCTGCCGAGCCGCGGCCCTGGCAGAGGATCCCTTCGCCGCGGGCGAAGCGGACGATCTCGTGCACCGTCAGGAAATAGGGTGCGTAGCCGAGCCGGCCGATCAGCCGGAGCTCATGGTCGAGGCGCGCGGCGATCTTCGCCGGCACGCCGCCCGGCCAACGCCGCGTCGCCGCCTCCGCGAGGCGTGTCTCCAGCGTCTCCTGCGCGCTGCGGCCGGGCTCCAGCACCTCCTCAGGATATTCGTAGCGAAGCTGGTCGAGCGAGAAGCCCGCGCTCGCCTCCAGCACGCGCAGCGTATTGGCCAGCGCCTCCGGATGGCGGGCGAAGAGCCGCGCCATGGCCGCCGGCGATTTCAGGTGCCGCTCGGCATTGGGCTCCGCCGCATAGCCGAGCGCATCGACGGTGGTGCCGAGGCGGATGGCGGTTAGCACATCGGCGAGCGGCCGCCGTGCCGGGTCGTGGAAGCGCGGGTCGTTGGTGGCGAGCAGCCCGGCGCCGGCGGCCTCCGCCATCGCCGCCAGCCGGTCGAGCCGGCGCTGGTCCTCGCCGAGGAAGGGGCAGGACGCCGCGAGCAGCAGCGGCAGGGCGAGCCGGCCGCGCAGCGCCGCGGCATCGGCGTGCAGCCGTTCGGCGAAGGCGGCATCCGCCCCGGCTGGCGGGATGGCGGCCAGCGCCCAGCCCTCGGCGGCGGCGAGCAGGTCGGCCCGGTGCAGCCGGCACTCGCCCTTCGGCGCCGTCATCCGGCCTTGGGATAGCAGCGCGGTCAGCCGGCCGTAGCCGGCGCGGTCGGTCGGCCAGGCGAGCCAGGCGCTGCCATCGGCCAGCACCAGCCGGCAGCCGACGGCGAAGCGCAGCTTCGCCTGCCGCGCGGCGACATGGCCGCGCACCACCCCGGCGAGGCTGTTGGTGTCGCAGATCCCGATGCCGGCCATGCCCAGCATGGCGGCACGCTCCACCAGCTCATGCGGGTGCGAGGCGCCGTCGAGGAAGGAGAAATTCGACCGCGCCCCGAGCTCGGCGAAGCCGCTCATGGCAGGTGGCCGTGCAGCGTCCAGCGGCCCTCGGCGTGGCAGAGCCAGAGCCGCAGGCCGGAGTCGAGCTCCACGCGGTAGTAGTCGCGCCGCGCCTGGCCCGGCTGCGGCCGCCACCATTCGGCTTCCAGCCGCAGCGGCCCTTCCAGCCGCAGCAGCCGGTGGGTGCGGCCGCCCCAATGCAGGAGGGAGGGCAGGCCATCCGGCAGGGCGGCCGCCACCTCGAGCGGCTGCGGCCGGCGCAGCCGCAGCACCGGCCAGGCCGGGGCCGCCCAGCCCTCCGGCATCGGCGGCGGGCGGATCTGCGGGTCGAGCGCGGCGACGGCGTAGTCCGGCCAATGGCTGGCGCGGGGCGCCACGCGGCGCACCCGCAGGCGCTGCCCCAGCCGGTCCAGCAGCTGCACCAGGGCGAGGCCGGCATCCGCCTCCTCCCGCCTGCCGCCGATGGCGAGGCCGGGCTGCATCCCGGCCGTCATGGGCTGGGTGGCGCGCGCCTCGAGCGCCATCCGCTCGAAGCCGAGGCCGGGCTCCAGCCGATCCAGCCGCTCGGCGAAGAGGCGGCGGAGATGCGCCACTTCCCGCATCGGCTGGCCGGTGCCGATCGCTACCTCCTGCACCGCCCCGTCGATCCGCCAGGCCAGCAGGGCAAGCTGCCGCGCCCCGAGCCCGGCGGCGCGCAGCCGGTCACAGAGTTCGTCGAGCAGCCGGTCCAGCACGGCGTCGATGCCGCTGCGGGTGACGATCGGCTCCAGCATCTCCCGTGCCGCGCCGAGCTCGGGCGGCGGCAGGGCGGGCTGGATGGGGGAGGGGCGCCGACCGGTCACCGCATCCAGCCGGTCGAGCAGGTCCTGGCCGAAGCGGCGGGCCAGCGGGCCGCGCGGCAGGTCGGCCAGCGCATGGACATGCCGCAGCCCGAGCGAAGCGAGGCGCTCCAGCATGGCGGAGGGCAGGCGCAGCGCCAGGCCCAGCGGCAACGGCCCGGCGACGGCCGCCTCGGTGCCGGAGACGGCGATCGGGTTGTCGCCCCGGGCGCGGGCCAAGGCGCCCGCGGTGGCGGCCGCCCCGGCGATGGCGCCGCGCGCCGCGATGCCGGCGCGGCGCAGCCGCCGCAGCGCCTCATCCAGCAGCGCCGCCTCGCCGCCCTGCAGATGGGCGCAGCCGGTGATGTCGAGCAGCAGCCCGTCCGGCGGGTCGGCGGCGGCCAGCGGGGTGTAGCGCCGGGCCCAGAGGGCGAGGTCGGCCAGGGCCCGCGCCTCGCCGACCGGGTCGGACTGGCGCAGCAGCAGCGCGGGCAGCATCGCCTGGGCATCGGCGAGCGGCTGGCCGGGCCGCAGCCCCGCTGCCGCGGCGGCCGCATCCACCGCGGCGAGCAGGCGGCGGCTGCCCTGCGCGGCCCAGACGGCGAGCGGCCGGCCGGCAGGCAGGCCGCGCTCCGCCCGACGGATCCGGTCGGTGGCGAAATGCGGCAGGTGGAGCGCGAGGAAGCGGCCCGTCATCGGGCGGCCCGGTGCGCGGCCGGGGGGCCCTCGATCCGCAGCCGCTGCGCCGCCGCCTGCCAGGCCAGGGTCCAGGGACCATCCGGGGCGCTGCCCTTGGCCCGCAGCAGCTCGAGCCGCCAGCGCGGCGAATCGGCGGCGGGCAGCGGCGCCACCCGCCAGCGGGTGAGGGCCGCGCTGGGCTCGGCGGCCATCGCCTCGGGCCGCAGCAGCAGGCCGAGCGCCCGGCCGGCCTCGGCGGCGAGCTGCAGCCGCCGCGTCGCCGTCAGCGGGAGGCCGCCGGCCAGCGCCAGCGCCACCCCGGCCACCGCCGGGCAGCGCAGCGCCTCCTCCATGGCCCAGAGCGCATCCTGCGGCCGCTCGGCCCGGACCAGGGTGAGGTCGGCCGGGTCGAGCCCGCAGCCGGCCAGGCCCGGCGGCCAGGCCTGCAGCCCATCCGCGGCGCTTGCGATCCACAGCACCGTGCCGCCGCTGCGGCCGAGGAGCACAGCGGCGAAGGCGGCGCCGCAGCCGGGGGCGGCGGCCAGCACCTCATGCAGCGCCGCCCGCGCCAGCCCGCCGCCCGGCAGGCCGGGGATGGCGACGAGCCCCGCCACGGCCCGGCCGCCGCCCTCCAGCCTTTCCAGCCGGGCCCGCAGCGCGGCGAGTATCGCCGCTTGGTCGAGCGCGGCGGAGGCGGGAGAATCGGCAGAGCGCATCGCCGCGGACGATGGCGGAGGAAAACGAACGAATCAAGAACAAACCGACCCTCACAGGCCCGGCACCGGCTGCCGCGGCGGAGGCTGGGCAGGCGCCCTGGATGCCCCTAGGCCGGGCCCGATTTTTCGGCCGCAAGCCGGGCCGGATGCGGCCTGCGATTTGGCTTACGGCCCCGCAGCACCTATATAAGGAGCCGATGGAACCCGCGGGCCGAGGCCCGCCGGGCGCCCGGCCATTGCCATTCCGGCGGGGCCGGCCGAGCCCCAAGGAAACCGAGACGCGTGAGCGAAACCCAGAACGGCGCTGACGGAGGGCCAGGCGACACCGCCCCGGTGGCGCTCGAGGAGGAGATGCGCCGCTCCTACCTCGATTACGCCATGAGCGTGATCGTCTCCCGTGCGCTGCCCGATGCGCGGGACGGGCTGAAGCCGGTGCACCGCCGCATCCTCTACGCGATGCAGGAAAGCGGCTACACGGCGGACAAGCCGCACCGCAAGTCGTCCCGCGTCGTCGGCGACGTCATGGGCAAGTACCATCCGCATGGCGACTCCGCGATCTACGACGCCATGGTCCGCATGGCGCAGTCCTTCTCCATGCGGGTGCCGCTGGTCGATGGCCAGGGCAATTTCGGCTCGGTCGATGGCGATCCGCCGGCGGCCATGCGCTACACCGAGGTGCGGCTGGCCAAGTCCGCCTCGGCGCTGCTGGAGGGGATCGACGAGGATACCGTCGACTACCAGCCGAATTACGACGAGAGCGAGAGCGAGCCGCGGGTCCTGCCCGCCGCCTTCCCGAACCTGTTGGTCAACGGCGCGCAGGGCATCGCGGTCGGCATGGCGACCAACATCCCGACGCACAATCCGGGCGAGGTGATCGACGCGACGCTGGCGCTGATCGCCGATCCGGATACCTCGCTCCAGCAGCTGATGGAGATCATGCCTGGGCCGGACTTCCCGACCGGCGGGCTCATCCTCGGCCGCAGCGGCATCCGCAACGCCTTCGAGACCGGGCGTGGCTCCATCCCGCTGCGCGCCAAGTGCGAGATCGAGGAGATGCGCGGCGGCCGCCAGGCGATCGTCGCCACCGAGATCCCCTACCAGGTCAACAAGGCCAACCTGATCGAGAAGATCGCGGAGCTCGTCCGCGCCAAGGCCATCGAGGGCATCTCGGACCTGCGCGACGAGAGCGACCGCGACGGCATGCGCGTCGTCATCGAGCTGAAGCGCGACGCGACGGCGGAAGTGGTGCTGAACCAGCTCTACCGCATGACGCAGCTGCAGACCTCCTTCGCGGTCAACTTCCTGGCCCTCGACAACGGCCGGCCACGGCAGATGGGGCTGATCGAGGCGCTCAAGGCTTTCATCGCCTTCCGCGAGGAGGTCATCCTCCGCCGCTCGCGCTACCGCCTGGCCAAGGCGCGAGAGCGGGGGCACCTGCTGATCGGCCTCGCCATCGCGGTCGCCAATATCGACGAGGTCATCCGCGTCATCCGTGCCAGCCGCGACGGGACGGAGGCGCGCCTTGCCCTGATGACGCGGGACTGGCCAGCCGGAGATGTCGGCGCGCTGCTAGCGCTGATCGAGGATGCCGGCAATGTCGTGACGCCGGAGGGCACGGTGCGCCTGACCGAGGCGCAGGCCCGCGGCATCCTGGCCCTCACCCTGAACCGGCTGACCGGTCTCGAGCGCGAGAAGATCACGGCCGAGCTCGAGGAGGTCGGCGGCCGCATCCGCGAGCTGCTCGACATCCTCGGCAGCCATGTGCGGCGCATGGAGGTGATGTCGGAAGAGCTGCGGGCGGTGCGCGACCAGATCGCCTCGCCGCGCATGACCCAGATCGTCGACCATGTCGCCGACCTCGACGACGAGAGCCTGATCGAGCCAGGGATGATGGTCGTCACCCTAACGCGGGACGGCTATGTGAAGCGCACGCCGCTCGACGTCTTCCGCGCGCAGAATCGCGGCGGGCGCGGGCGCAGCGCGGCGGGGACGCGGCAGGACGACGTGGTGGTGCGCAGCTTCATCGCGCATACGCATCAGTGGGTGATGTTCTTCACCAGCCGCGGCATCGCCTTCCGCGAGAAGATCTGGCAGCTCCCCGAGGGCGGCGCGCAGGGCAAGGGGCGCAGCCTCCGCCAGGTGCTGCAGCTGCAGGAGCGGGAGCAGATCACCGCCGTGCTGCCGCTGCCGCAGGATGAGAGCCTGTGGGACGGGCTGCACCTCGTCTTCGCCACCGCCTCGGGCGGCGTCCGGCGCAACCGGCTGTCGGATTTCCGCAACGTGCGGGCGGCCGGCCTCATCGCCATGAAGCTCGATGACGGCGACAACCTGATCGGCGTGCAGACCTGCCGCGAGGGCGACGACGTGCTGCTCGCCACGCGGAAGGGGCGCGCCATCCGCTTCCAGGCGACCGAGGACGTGCTCCGCGTCTTCGCCAGCCGGGACAGCAGCGGCGTGCGCGGCATCCGCCTCGCCAAGGACGACGAGGTGATCGCCCTCTCCGTGCTGCGCCATGTCGATGCCAGTCCTGCCGAGCGCGAGGCGGCGATCCGCAACGCCGCGCAGCGCCGCCGCACCAATGGCAACGGCGCCGAGGAGATGGAGGCGGCGCCGGTCCCCGCCAGCGAGGAGGGCGAGGAGGAGGGCGTCGCCGAGATCACCCTCACGCCCGAGCGGGCACGGGAGCTGGAGGAGGCGGAGGAGATCATCCTCACCATCACCGATGGCGGCTTCGGCAAGCGCAGCCTCGCCTATGACTACCGCATCACCGGCCGGGGCGGGCAGGGGCTGGAGAACATGGTCTTCAGCCGCCGCACGGGGCGGGAGGTGGTGGCCACCTTCCCGGTGCGGCCGGGCGACGACGTGATGCTCGTCACCGATACCGGGCGGCTGATCCGCCTCCCGGCCGACCAGGTGCGCCTGACGCGCCGCCGCGGCCTCGGCGTGATGATGCTGCGGCTGAACGAGGGGGAGCGGGTGACGAGCTGCTTCCCGGTCGTCGACGACCAGGGCGAGGCGGGGCCGGATTCCGGCGCCGCGCAGACCGGCGCGCTGGCCGCGACGGAGCCGGAGACGCCCTCCGATGCCTGAGCGGGTCGGCCTCTATGCCGGCACCTTCGACCCGATCACCAACGGGCATCTCGACGTCATCGGCCGGGGGGCACGGCTGCTCGACCGGCTGGTGATCGGCGTCGCGGTCAATACCGGCAAGGGCCCGCTCTTCCCGCTCGAGGAGCGGGTGGAGCTGGTGCGGGCCGAGGCCGCGCCGGTCGCAGCACTCACCGGCGCCCGGATCGAGGTGCTGCCCTTCGAGGGGCTGGTGGTCGACTTCGCGCGCCAAGTCGGGGCGGGGATGATCCTGCGCGGCCTGCGTTCCGTCACCGACTTCGACTACGAGTACCAGATGGCGGGGATGAACCGCCGGCTGGATCCTGGCATCGAGACGGTCTTCCTCCTGGCCAGTGAGACGAACCAATTCGTCGCCTCGCGTTTGGTGAAGGAGATCGCCCGGCTGGGGGGTGACATCAGCAGCTTCGTGCCGAAACTCACGCTGCAGCGGACCCTGGCCCGGGTCCGCGGGCCTCAGCAGGGCTGACCGGCCCATATCGGGAGAGACTTATGCGCCGACGCGACCTGGCCGGGCTTGCCGCCCTCGCCACGACCAGCAGCCTTGCAACCCCCGCCCTCGCCCAGGCCGAGGAGCGGCTGCTGCTCGACCTCAAGGACGGCACCGTCACCATCCAGTTCCTGCCGGACGTGGCGCCGAAGCATGTGGAGCGGATCAAGCTGCTGGTCCGCCGCGGTTTCTATGACGGCACGCCCTTCCACCGCGTGATCGAGGGCTTCATGGCCCAGGGCGGCGACCCGACCGGCACCGGCACGGGCGGCGCGCGGGACCTGCCGGACCTGCCGGCGGAGTTTACCAACAAATACCGCTTCCTGCGCGGCACCTGCGGCATGGCGCGCAGCAGCAACCCGAACAGCGCGAACAGCCAGTTTTTCATCATGTTCGCCCCGGCGCCGAGCCTCGACAACCAGTACACGATCTGGGGCAGGGTGGTCGCCGGGATGGATGCGGTCGACAAGATCAAGCGGGGCAGCGGCGGCAACGGGATCGTGCAGAGCCCGGACAAGCTGGTCCGCGCCCGCATCGTCACCGCCTGACCCGAATTTCAAGGAGAGAGACATGAGCGACGAAGCCGGCAGCCCCGCCGAGATTCCTGGCGAGCCCCCGATCGGCGAGGCCGCCGCGGCGCCTGCAGCCGCCACGCCCGATCCGGCGCTGGAGAACATGCTGATCCTCGAGCTGAAGGACGGAAAGGTGACGATCGAGCTGCGGCCCGACCTGGCGCCGCAGCATGTGGAGCGGATCAAGACGCTGGTGCGCGCCGGCTTCTACGACGGCACGCCCTTCCACCGCGTGATCGAGGGCTTCATGGCCCAGGGCGGCGACCCGACCGGCACCGGCACGGGCGGCGCCCGCGATGCCGGCCATGCCGACCTGCCGGCCGAGTTCTCGCCGCCGGCCAAGGCGCGCTTCGTGCGCGGCACCTGCGGCATGGCGCGGACCAACAACCCGGACAGCGCGAACAGCCAGTTCTTCATCATGTTCGGGCCGGCGCCGAGCCTCGACGGCCAGTACACGATCTGGGGCCGCGTCGTCTCCGGCATGGAGGCGGTGGACAAGATCAAGCGCGGCTCCGGCGGCAACGGCATGGTCCAGGGGCCGGACAAGCTGATCAAGGCGAGCATCGCGGCGGATGCCCCCGCTGCCGCTTGAGGCTTGACAGGCGGGCGTCCTCAGGGTTTTGGGGGGCGCCCGCGCATCATCCTGCGCATGTGAGCCGGTAGCTCAGCTGGTAGAGCACGGGACTTTTAATCTCGTGGCCGTGGGTTCGAATCCCACCCGGCTCACCAAACCTCGGCCTTCCGAAACCCGGACGTTACGCCCCGCTTTAAGGCTGGATCGGAGCGGGAGTCGAAGCGCATCCTGTCCGGCCAACCAAAGCAAAGGCCCGGGACATCACCATGAGCGACCACCCAGTCATCGGCCTCTCGGACGAGGTGATGGCCGATGCGGATGGGGTCCGCATCACCCTCGAGACGGCAGGTGGGCCGCTCGCCCTCACCATTCCCCTCCTGATGGCGGAGCGGCTGCTGCTCGTCCTGCGCTCGGGCACGGATGACGCGCATCGCCAGCGGATCGAGCGGGGCGATGGGCTGCGCACCGCGATCGTGCCGACCGACCGGCCACCGCTCGACACCACCGGCTGCATGGCGAGCCTCGCCGCCGACGGCCGCATCCTGCTGCAATTCCGCCATGCCGCGGCGGCGATGACCCAGATCTTCGTCCCGCCGATGGGGGCGGCGATGCTGGCGAGGGCGCTGGGGGAACTCGGCGGCCAGGCGCAGCCGCCGCGAGCGGTAGCGGGCGAAGCGACGAAGCGGGGCGGCTAGACCAAACTCCGGTCGGACGGGATCATCCGATCGGGGTGACGTGCCTGGCCAAGCACAGGCTGGAGCGCCTTCCGTGAGCCAGGCCGGGCGGAACGCGCTCTGGTCCCGGCGCCGCTCGCATGCTTTACCGGCAGCGCCAGCGCTGACCGGGACATGACCGCATGCCTTCCCTGCCGGCCCTCGCGGCCGGGCTGCTCTCCGGCTTCGTCGGCTTCGCCTCCTCCTTCGCCGTCGTCCTGCAGGGCCTCGGCGCCATGGGCGCCGGGCCGGCCGAGGCCGCCTCGGGGCTCATGGCGCTGTCGATCGCCATGGGCCTCTGCGGCATCGTGCTGAGCGTCTGGCGGCGGATGCCGATCAGCGTCGCCTGGTCGACGCCCGGGGCGGCGCTGCTGGCCGCCTCCGCGACGCCGGAGGGCGGCTTCCCGACGGCCATCGGGGCCTTCCTGGTGAGCGGCGCGCTGCTGGTGCTGGCGGGGCTCTGGCGGCCCTTCGGGCGGGCGGTGGCCTCCATCCCCTCGCCGCTGGCCAATGCCATGCTGGCCGGGGTGCTGCTCGGGCTCTGCCTGGCGCCGGTGCGGGCGCTGGCGGAGGCGCCGGTGGCGGGCCTCGCCATCATCCTAACCTGGGCGCTGGTCGGGCGGTTCAACCGCCTGCTGGCGGTGCCGGCGGCGCTGCTGGTGGCGGTCGGGGTGATCCTGGCGACGATCGAGCTGCCGCCCGGCATCCTCGCGGCGGCGGGGCCGGTGCCGGTCTGGGTCATGCCGCGCATGAGCCTGGCGGCGGCGATCGGCATCGGCGTGCCGCTCTTCATCGTCACCATGGCCTCGCAGAACATTCCCGGCATGGCGGTGCTGAACGCCAACGGCTACCAGCCGGAGGCGGGGCCGCTCTTCGCGATGACCGGGCTCTTCACGCTGGCCGGGGCGCCGCTCGGCGGGCATGCGGTGAACCTCGCCGCCATCACCGCGGCCATCTGCGCGAGCCCAGAGGCGGAGCCGGACCCGGCGCGGCGCTGGTGGGCGGCGGTGGTGGCGGGCCTGGCCTATGTCAGCTTCGGCCTGCTGGCGGGGGCGGCGGTGGCCTTCATGGCGGCGGCGCCGCCGGTGCTGATCCAGGCGGTGGCCGGGCTGGCGCTGCTCGGCGCCTTCGGCAATGCGATCCAGGGCGCCGTCGCGGTGCCGGCGCAGCGGGAGGCGGCGGTGATCACCTTCCTCGTCACCGCCTCCGGCCTCTCGGTCTTCGGCATCAGTGGTGCCTTCTGGGGGCTGCTGGCGGGCGGCGCGATGCTGCTGCTGCACCGGCCGGGGTTGTTCAGTCAAGCCTGATCTGCGCCGCCTCGGCGACGCGCTGCCAGCGGGCGGATTCCTCGGCGATGGTGGCGGCGAAGGCGGCGGGGCTGGTCCAATGCGCCGTCGCGCCCTGCTCGCGGAGGCCGTCGCGCACCGCGGGCGTCCCGCTCGCCTCCTTGAGCGCGGAGGAGAGGCGATCGACCACCGCGGCGGGCAGGCCGGCCGGGCCGAGCAGGCTGTACCAGTTGTCGGCCAGCACCTCCGGTAGGCCGGCCTCGGCGGTGGTCGGCAGTTCGGGGAGCATGGGGCTGCGCCGGGTGCTGGCCAGGACCAGGGCCCGCAGCGCTCCGCTCCTGAGATGCGGCAGCACCACCGGCAGGTCGGCGAAGAGCAGCTGGATCTGCCCGCCGAGCAGGTCCGTCACCGCCGGCGCCGCCCCGCGATAGGGAACGACGGTGAGCTCCATCCCGCTCTGCAGCCGCAGCATCTCGGCGGCGAAATGGGAGATTCCGGCCGCCCCCGCGGTACCGATTGCCAGCCGCGAGCCGGGCCGCTTCGCCAGCGCCCGGAGCCCGGCGAGGTCGGTGACGCCGAGGCTCGGCGCGGCGACCAGCGCCTCCGGCACCAGGGTGACGATGCTGATGGGGGTGAGGTCCTGCGGCACCCGGTAGGGCACGGTATTCGTCACATGCGGGATGATGACTAGGGCGCCGCTGCTGGTCAGCACCAGCGTGTGTCCGTCGGGCGGTGCCTTGGCCGCGGCGTCGACGCCGATGACGCCGCCGGCGCCGGGGCGGCTGTCGATCACCACCGGCTGGCCGAGCATCGCCGTCAGCGGCTGGGCGTAGAGCCGGGCGATGATGTCGTTCGGCCCGCCGGGCGGGAAGGGGACGATCAGCCGGATCGGCCGGTTGGGCCAAGCCGGCTGGGCCCCGGCCGGGACGGGCAGGGCGGCGGCCGTTGCCAACAGGTGGCGCCGGCGCATGGGCGATCCTCCGGTATCGTCTTGCCGGGGATCATGCCGGCGGCGGCCGGCCGAGGGAAGCGCGCCGGCTACCAGCTTTCCGCCGGCTGCTCCGCATAGGGCCGGCCATAGGGGTCGGCGTAGGGCTGCTGGTACTGCTGCTGATACTGGGGCTGCTGGTATTGCGGCTGGGCGTAGTAGCCCTGCGCTGCCGCCTCATCCCGCCGGTCCGCCGAATTGCCGATCAGCCCGCCGACCAGCGCGCCTGCCGCGGCGCCGCCGACGATCGAACCGCCGCCGCGGCCGAGCGCGGCGCCGAGCAGCCCGCCCGCCGCGGCGCCGGTCACCGCCCCCGCCGCGGTGCTGGAGGACGGGGCCGCGTAATAGGGGGTAGGCTGCACGACGCAGCCGCAAAGGGAAAGCGCCGCCAGGGCCGTCAGCCAAAGCTTCGGTGTCATGATCATCCTGCCTCCGATCCGCCTTCGCAACGCGCGACGGCCGGCAAGGCTGCATCAACCGTCGCAGATGAGGCCGGGGCGTGGCGGCCGCATGGCAGAGCCGGGGCAGCGGCCTCGACACGGGCAGGGAAGGGCGGAAGACTGCCCGGTGTAACCATCGGGGGATGTGGTGCGCGAACCGGACCCGCCGCAGGCCAGGCTGCTCGATATCCTGCGCGTCTTCGCGGCCATGGGGCTGGCGAGCTTCGGCGGCGGCCTCGCCGGCTGGATGCACCGCGAGGTCGTCGAGCGCCGCCGCTGGATGGGCGAGGAGGCCTTCCTCACCGGTGTCGCCCTCGGCCAGGTGCTGCCGGGGGCGAACAGCGTGAACCTCGCCCTCTATATCGGCCAGCAGCTGCGCGGCACGCCGGGCGCAGCGATGGCCTTCCTCGGCATCCTCGGCCCGCCCTTCCTCCTCATCCTCGGCCTGGCGCTGCTCTATGGCTGGGGGATGGGGGTGGCGGGCTTCGGCGTGGTGCTCGCGGGCGTGGCGGCGGCGGGGCTGGCGAATTCGCTGACGACCGGGCTGCGCACGGCGCGGCAGATGAAGGGGGCCTCGCCCTGGGCGGTGGTCGGCGTCACCTTCATCGCCATAGGGCTGCTGCGCTGGCCGATGATTCCGGTGGTCGCGGTACTGATCCCGGCCAGCATCGGCCTCGCCTGGGCGGAGGGCCGGGCGCGTGGCTGAGCGGCTCTTCGCGCTGCTGCTGGTCTTCGCGCCGCTCTCGCTGGTCTCGCTCGGCGGCGGGCCATCGATCTTTGCCGAGATGCAGCGCCAGGCGGTCGAGGTGCATGGCTGGATGTCGGCGGGGCAGTTCACCGACCTATTCGCCATCTCCCGCGCGGCGCCGGGGCCCGGCTCCCTGATCTGCGCCCTGGTCGGCTGGCAGGCGGCGGGCTTCGCGGGCGCGCTGGCGGGGGCGCTCGGGCTCTATTTGCCCTCCTCCTGCCTGCTGCTGGCGGTCGGGCATTGGTGGCGCAGGCGCGGCGACAGCCCGGTGCGGCGGGTGATCGAGCGTGGGCTGGCGCCGGTCGCGGTCGGGCTCATCTTCGCGGGCGTCTATACGCTGCTGCGGGCGGACGGTGCGGGCTGGATGGAGGTGGCGACGCTTCTTACCTGCACCATCGCCCTGTTGCGGGGCGCCAGCCCCTATGCCGTGATGGCGGTGGTGGCGCTGCTCTATGTCGTCTTGCAGCAGGCGGGCGCCATCGGCCGTTAGCCTGCTATCGGTCCCCGTTGACAGGGGATGGCGCCGGGCAACAGGATGCGCGGCCAATCATTGCCAAGAACGAGGAACGCCCATGGCCGAAGCGCCCCGTTTCGTCGAGCACGCCCGGGATGGCGATGTGCTCGTGCTGCGCATCGCCAATGCCCCAGTGAACACGCTGCGGACGGAGGTGCGCGCCGGCCTGGTCGAGGGGCTGAAGTCCGCGTCCGGGGCGAAGGCCGTCCTCATCATCGGCTCGGGGCGCAATTTCAGCGCCGGTGCCGAGATGACCGAGTTCGGCAAGCCACGGGTGCCGCCCTCGCTGACCGATGTCTTCGATGCCATCGAGGCCTCGCCGGTGCCGGTGGTGGCGGCGATCCACGGCAACGCACTGGGCGGCGGGCTGGAGCTGGCGCTCGCCTGCCATGCCCGCGTCGCCGCACCCGGCGCGCAGGTCGGGTTGCCGGAGGTGAAGCGCGGCTTCGTCCCCGGCGCCGGCGGCACGCAGCGACTGCCGCGGCTGATCGGGCCCGAGTCATTGAAGATCATCGTCGGCGGCGAGCCGGTCAGCGCCGAGCAGGCGGTGACGCTCGGCTTCGTCGATGCGGTGGTGGAGGGGCCGCTCGAGAAGGCCGCGGTGGAATGGGCACGGGCCAATGCCGGGCGCAGCTTCACCCTGGCGCGGAACCGCGGCGACAAGATCGCCGGCTATGACGCGGCCGCCTTCGACGCCGCGGCCAAGGCGCTGACGGCACGGACGCGCGGCCAGGAGAGCCCGCTCGGCTGCGTCGAGGCGGTGCGGGCCGCCTTCACCATGCCCTTCGAGGAGGGGCTGAAGGTCGAGCGCGACCAGTTCCAGCGCCTGGTCGCCGGCGAGCAGAGCCAGGCGCTGCGCCATATCTTCTTCGGCGAGCGCGAGGCGCAGCGGGTGCCGGACCTGCCGGCGGATGCCAGGCCGCTGCCGGTGGAGCAGCTGGTCGTGATCGGCGGCGGCACGATGGGCGGCGGCATCGCCATGTCGGCGGCGAATTTCGGTCTGCCGGTGACCATCGTCGAAACTTCGGCGGAAGCGCTCGACAAGGGGTTGAAGCGCTGCGAGGCCAATTGGGAGCGCACCGTGAAGAGCGGCCGCCTGTCTCAGGCCGAGTATGAGAAGCGGCGGGCGCTGCTCTCCGGCACCACCGAGTTCGAGAAGGCGGTGGGTGAGGCGGATCTCGTCATCGAGGCCGTCTTCGAGAACATGGAGGTGAAGAAAGAGGTCTTCGCGCGGCTCGACAAGGCGGCGAGGCCGGGCGTGGTACTCGCCTCCAACACCTCGACGCTCGACATCGACGGGATTGCCTCCGCTACCCAGCGGCCCGAGCTGGTGATCGGGATGCATTTCTTCAGCCCGGCCAATGTTATGCGGCTACTGGAGAATGTGCGCGGCTCGGCGACCAATGCGACGGCGATCGCCACAGCGACCGAGGTCGGCAAGCGGATCGGCAAGCTGCCGGTGCTGGTCGGCAATTGCGACGGCTTCGTCGGCAACCGCATGACCGGCAAGCGCGGCCCGCAGGTCGAGAAGCTGCTGCTCGAGGGCTGCCTGCCGCAGGACATCGACCGCGTCATGGAAGGCTATGGCATGGCGATGGGGCCGCTGGCGACGGGCGACCTCGCCGGCCTCGATATCGGCGCGGCGGTGCGGAAGGCCCGCGGCACGGTGGCGCCGATCGCCGATGCCGTGGTGGCGCAGGGCCGCTTCGGCCAGAAGACCTCCAAGGGCTATTACGACTACGACGAGAACCGCAAGCGCATGCCGTCGGCGGAGGTCGAGCGGATCATCCTCGATACCGCCGAGAAGATGCAGGTGCGGCGGCGGAAGATCGAGGACCAGGAGATCCTCGAGCGGCTGCTGCTGCCGATGGTGAACGAGGGCGCGCGCATCCTGGAGGAGGGCATCGCCTACCGCCCAGTCGATATCGACGTGATCTTCGTCAACGGCTTCGGCTGGCCGGCCTTCCGCGGCGGGCCCATGTTCTGGGCCGATCGTATGGGACTGAAGTCCGTGCGCGACCGGCTGGCGCATTACGCCGAGGCGACGGGCGACCGCAACCTGCAGCCCGCAGCCCTGATCGAGAAACTCGCGGCCGAGGGCGGCAGCTTCGCCACCCTCAAGCGCGCCGCCTGACCCCTTCAACAGGAGAGACCCGATGGACCTCCGCTTCACCGATGAGGAAATCGCCTTCCGCCAGGAGGTCCGCGATTTCATCGCCAGGGAGCTGCCGGCCGAGACCCGCGAGCGCATGGCCGCCGGCCGCTCACCCACCAAGCAGCAGGTGGTGGACTGGCAGCGGAAGCTGAACGCCCGCGGCTGGGCGGCGCCGGAATGGCCGAAGGAGCATGGCGGGCCGGGCTGGACGCTGGCGCAGCGCTACATCTTCCGCGAGGAGCTGCAGCAGGCGCCGGCGCCGTCCCCGCTCGGCTTCAACATCAACATGTGCGGGCCGGTCATCATCGAGTTCGGCACGGAGGAGCAGAAGCAGCGCTTCCTGCCGCGCATGCTGAACCTCGACGACTGGTGGTGCCAGGGCTTCTCCGAGCCTGGCGCCGGCTCCGACCTGGCCGGGCTCAAGACCCGGGCGGTGCGCGAGGGCGACCACTACGTCGTCAACGGGCAGAAGACCTGGACCACGCTCGCCCAGCATGCCGACTGGATCTTCCTCCTCGTCCGCACCGACCCGAGTGCGAAGAAGCAGGAGGGCATCAGCTTCCTCGTCTGCGACATGAAGACGCCGGGGATCACCGTCCGCCCGATCATCACCATCGAGGGCGGGCATGAGGTGAACGAGGTCTTCTTCGACGACGTGAAGATCCCGGCGGAGAACCTGATCGGCGAGGAGAACAAGGGCTGGGACTGCGCCAAGTTCCTGCTCGGCAACGAGCGCTTCGGCCAGGCCCGCGTCGGCGCCTCGCGCGAGCGCATCCGCCGGCTGAAGGTGATCGCGCAGGAGAGCATGGATGGCGGGCAGCCGCTCATGCAGGACCCCGACTTCCGCCGCAAGGTGACGGAGATCGAGGTCGAGCTGAAGGCGCTGGAGATGACCGTCATGCGCGTCATCGCCACCGAGTCCAAGCGCAAGGACAAGAAGCCCGACCCTGCGACCTCCGTGCTCAAGATCAAGGGCACCGAGATCCAGCAGATGTGCTCCGAGTTGCTGATGAAGGCGGCCGGCCCCTATGCCTGGGCCGATGGCGACCCGGACGAGGAGGAGGGCAGCAACGAGGTCGACGTGGCGCCCGACTGGGCTTTCGGGCTGGCTGGCGTCTACTTCAACTGGCGCAAGCAGAGCATCTATGGCGGGTCGAACGAGATCCAGCGCAACATCATGGCCAAGGCCTTTTTGGGGCTCTGAGGGAACATGGACTTCGACCTGACGGAAGAGCAGCGCCTGCTGCAGGACAGCGTGGCGCGGCTGCTCGGCGACAAATACGGCTTCGAGCAGCGCAAGGCCTATATGAAGTCGGCCGATGGCTGGAGCCGCGAGGTCTGGGCGCAGTTCGCCGAGCTCGGCCTGCTCGGCCTGCCCTTCGGCGAGGATGAGGGCGGCTTCGGCGGCGGGCCGGTCGAGACGCTGATCGTCGCCGAGCAAGTCGGGCGCGCCATCACGCTCGAGCCCTGGATGAGCACCGTCGTCATCGGCGGCGGCTTCCTCCGTCACGGCGCCTCGCAGGAGCTCAGGAGCGAGCTGGTACCGCAGGTCGCCTCAGGCGAAATGCTGCTGGCCTTCGCCCAGGTGGAGCGCCAGTCGCGCTACGACCTCTTCGACGTGGCGAGCACGGCGAAGAAGGACGGCAGCGGCTGGGTCATCAATGGCCGCAAGGGCTATGTGGTGCATGGCGACAGCGCCGACCGGTTGATCGTCACCGCGCGCGTCGCCGGCGGCCAGCGCGACCTCAAGGGCATCGGCGTCTTCCTCGTCGATGCCAAGGGGCCGGGCGTCGAGCGGCGCGGCTACCGCACCGTCGACGGGCAGCGGGCGGCGGAGATCGAATTCTCCGACGCACGGGCGATCGCCGTGCTCGGCAATCCGGAGGACGGGCTGCCGCTGGTCGATCAGGTGGTCGACGAGTGCATCGCGGCGCTGGCGGGCGAGGCGGTCGGCGCCATGCAGGCGGCGCACGACATGACCATCGACTACATGAAGACGCGGCAGCAATTCGGCCGGCCCATCGGCAGCTTCCAGGCGCTGCAGCACCGCGCGGCCGACATGTTGGTGGCGCTGGAGCAGTCACGGTCCATGTCCTATTTCGCCGCGATGTCGGCGGCCGAGCGCAACCCGGCGGAACGGCGGAAGGCGATGGCGGCGGTGAAGGTGCAGATCGGCCGCTCGGCGCGCTTCGTCGGGCAGCAGAGCATCCAGCTGCATGGCGGCATCGCCATGACCATCGAATATGCCGCCGGCCACTACTTCAAGCGGCTGACGGTGAACGACGCGATGTTCGGCGATGCGGACCATTATGTCCGGTACCTGTCCGAGACGGGCGGCCTGGTCGCCGCCGCCTGACAGGTGGGCGGCCATTCCGTGAAATCTTACGGAATGGTTATGTTTCCCCGTTGACCGGGCCGGGGCGCCATGCTGCGCTCCGGCGCCTTCATTTTGCGGGAGACTGCAATGATCCAGCTCGGTCAGGTCGCGCCCGATTTCGAGGCGGAGACCACCCATGGGCCCATCCGCTTCCATGACTGGCTCGGCTCCTCCTGGGGTGTGCTGTTCAGCACCCGAAGGACTTCACGCCCGTCTGCACGACGGAGCTCGGCGAGACGGCGCGGCTGAAGCCGGAATTCGACCGGCGCGGAGTGAAGGTGATCGGCCTTTCGGTCGACCCGCTCGACCGCCATGAGGGCTGGGAGGCGGATATTGCCGAGACCCAGGGGCATGCGGTGAACTTCCCCATGATTGCCGACCCAGGCAAGAAGGTCGCCGCCCTCTACGGCATGGTGCATCCGGAAGCGGACCCCTCCATCACCGTCCGCACCGTCTTCGTTATCGACCCGCAGAGGAAGGTGCGGCTCTTCCTCGTCTACCCGCCGAGCACGGGGCTGAATTTCGACGAGGTGCTGCGCGTCATCGACAGCCTGCAGCTCACCGACCGAGCCAAGGTGGCGACGCCGGTGAACTGGCGCCCGGGCGAGCGCGGCATCATTCCACCCTCGATCAGCGACGAGCAGGCCAAGACCCTCTTCCCCCAGGGCTGGGAGGCGAAGCGGCCCTATCTGCGCTATGTCGAGGTGAAGTAGGGGCACGCTCCGAAAATCGTTTGCACGATAACGGATAGTGCGGTTCCATATCGTCTTCGCAGTGGCAAGCGGGACCGGGGGCAGTATGGTGGGACGGGCGATCGGGCGCCGCCGTATTCTGGCGGGCACCGGGATGGCGGCATTGGCGGCGCCGGGCATCGCCCGGGCGCAGGGCGAGGCCATCCGCATCGGCGAGATCAACAGCTACACCGCCCAGCCCGCCTTCCTGCAGCCCTACCGCAATGCCTGGCTCCTGGCGCAGGAGCAGGTGAATGCCGCCGGCGGCATCGATGGCCGCCGGATCGAGACCGTCTTCCGCGACGATGCCGGCCGGCCGGAGGATGCCGTGCGCCTCGCCGGCGAGCTGGTAAATGCGGAGAAGGTCAGCCTGCTGGCCGGCGGCTTCCTGTCCAATGTCGGGCTGGCGCTCGGCGACTTCGCCAACCAGAACCGGCGCCTCTTCGTCGCCAGCGAGCCACTGACCGATGCGCTCGTCTGGAGCAAAGGCAATCGGTATACCTTCCGGCTGCGGGCCAGCACCTATATGCAGTCCGCCATGCTGGTAGAGGAGGCGGCCAAGCTGCCCGCCAGGCGCTGGGCGACGGTCGCGCCGAACTACGAGTACGGCCAGTCGGCAGTGCGCTGGTTCAAGGAGCTGCTGGGCCGCGCCAAGCCGGATGTGGAATTCGTCGCCGAGCAATTCCCGGCGCTCGGCCGCATCGACGCCGGTGCCACCGTGCAGGCGCTGGCGGCGGCCAATCCGGAGGCGATCTTCAACGTAACCTTCGGCGCCGACCTCACCAATTTCGTCCGCCAGGGCTCGACCCGCGGGCTGTTCGAGCGGCGGCGCGTCGTCTCCCTGCTCACCGGCGAGCCGGAATATCTGGACCCGCTCGGCGACGAGGCGCCGGAAGGCTGGATCGTCACCGGCTATCCTTGGGAACAGATCGACACGCCGACCCACACCGCCTTCCGCGAGGCTTACCGCAAGCGCTGGAATGACTATCCGCGGCTCGGCAGCGTGGTCGGCTACGACACGGTGATGGCAATTGCGGCGCTCCTTAAGGCATCGCCCTCGCTCGGGACCGAGGCGCTGGTCGATGCCATGGCCGGGCTGCAATTCCAATCCGTGTTCGGCCGGGTGCAGTTCCGCGCCATCGACCACCAGTCCACCATGGGCGCCTTCGTCGGCCGCACCGTGCTGAAGAACGGCAAGGGCGCGATGGCCGATTGGCGCTATGCCGATGGCAAGGACTACCTGCCCTCGGATGATGTTGTCCGGACGCTGCGGCCCCAGGCCTGACGCAGGCCGCCTTGGAGAACCTGGTCCTCCAGGCCCTCAGCGGCCTGGCGAGCGCCTCCTCGCTCTTCCTCGTGGCCTCGGGCCTCACCGTCATCTTCGGCGTCAGCCGGGTGGTCAATTTCGCCCATGGCTCTTTCTACATGCTGGGGGCTTATCTCGCTTACACCTTCGTCACCCATCTGCCGCGTGGGCATCTCAGCTTCTGGGGAGGGGTGATCGGGGCGGCGCTGCTGGTCGGGCTAATCGGGCTGGCGGTGGAGATGCTGCTGCTGCGCCGCATCTACCGCGCGCCGGAGCTGTTCCAGCTGCTCGCCACCTTCGGCGTGGTGCTGATCGTCCAGGAACTCACCCAGATGATCTGGGGCGCGCAGGACCTGCTCGGCCCGCGCGCGCCGGGGCTGCGCGGCAGCACCGAGATCCTCGGCCTGCGCTTCCCGCTCTATGAGCTGTTCCTGATCGGCGTCGGGCCGGTGGTGCTCGGCCTGCTGGTGCTGCTCTTCCGCCGCACGCGCTGGGGCACGCTGGTGCGGGCGGCGACGCAGGACCGGGAGATGGTCGGCGCGCTCGGCGTCAACCAGCGGATGCTGTTCAGCTCGGTCTTCTTCCTCGGCAGCCTGCTCGCCGGGCTCGGCGGGGCGCTGCAGCTGCCGCGGGAAAGCGTCAACCTGCATATGGACCTCTCCATCATCACCGAGGCCTTCGTCGTCGTTGTGGTGGGCGGGCTTGGCAGCCTCACCGGCGCGGCGCTGGCGGCGCTGCTGATCGGCGAGCTGCATGCCTTCGGCATCCTGATCGTGCCGAAGATCACCCTGGTGCTCGTCTTCCTCGTCATGGCGCTGGTGCTGGTGGTGCGGCCGCACGGGCTGCTCGGCAAGCCGGAGGCGGCGGCGCGGGGCGGGCAGGGGAGTGCGGAGCCGGTGATCGGCCCGGCGCCCGCCGCGCTGCGCCGGTTGGCGCTGGCGGCGCTGGCTCTGGCGGTCGTGGTGCCGCCCTTCCTCGGCGACTATGCCGTCTCCGTCCTGACGGAGCTCGCCACCGCCGTGCTGTTCGCCGCCAGCCTGCATCTCATCATGGGACCGGGCGGGATGGCGAGCTTCGGCCATGCCGCCTATTTCGGCCTCGGCGCCTATGGGGCGGCGCTGGCGGCGCAGTGGCTCGGGGCGCCGATGCTCGCCGGGCTGGCGCTGGCGCCGGTGGCGGCGGGGGTGTTCGGCTTGGTCTTCGGCTATTTCTGCGTCCGCCTCTCCGGCGTCTACGCGGCGATGCTGACGCTCGCCTTCGCGCAGATCGCCTGGTCGGTCGCCTTCCAGTGGGTGGAGGTGACGGGGGGCGACAACGGCATCCTCGGCGTCTGGCCGGATCCCTGGGCGGCGCCGAAGCTCGTCTTCTACTACTTGGCGCTGGCGCTCTGCCTGGGTGCGACGCTGTTCCTGCGGCGGGTGGTGCATGCGCCTTTCGGCTATGCGCTCCGGGCACAGCGCGACAGCGCCCTGCGCGCCGAGGCGATCGGCATCGACGCCTTCCGCATCCGCTGGCTCGGCTTCGCCCTGGCGGCTGCGGCGGCGGGGATCGCGGGCGGGCTCTTCGCTTATGGCAAGGGCAGCGTCTTCCCGACCTTCATGGGCATCCCGCGCAGCGTCGATGCGCTGCTGATGGTACTGCTGGGCGGAGTGCAGACGCTCTCCGGCCCGATCATCGGGGCGCTGGCCTTCACCGGGCTGCAGGAGCAGCTGGTGCGGCTGACTGATCTCTGGCGGTTGATCCTCGGCGCCGTCATCGTGCTGCTCGTGCTGTTCTTCCCGCAGGGGCTGGCCGGCGCGGCCCGGGCGCGCTGGGAGGCCCGCCATGGCGACGCTTGAGGTCCAGGGGCTGGAGAAGAGCTTCGGTGGCGTGCGCGCCGTGCAGGGCGTCTCCTTTGCCGTGTCGCCGGGGGAGATGCTGGCGCTGATCGGGCCGAACGGCGCCGGCAAGTCCACCTGCTTCAACATGCTGAACGGGCAGCTCAGGCCGGATGCCGGCGCGGTGCGACTGCTGGGGCGGGACATCACCGGGCTCGCGCCGCGGCAGATCTGGCGGCTCGGTGTCGGGCGGACCTTCCAGATCACCGCGACCTTCGGCTCGATGACGGTGCTGGAAAATGTGCAGATGGCGCTGCTCTCGCACCACCGCCGCCTCGGCGGGCTGTGGCGGCCGGTGGCGCGGATGGATGCGGCGCCGGCGCGCGGACTGCTCGACCGGCTCGGCATGGCCGACCAGGCGGCCCGGCCCTGCGGCATCCTCGCCTATGGCGACCTGAAGCGGGTGGAGCTCGCCATCGCGCTGGCGAATGAGCCGAAGCTGCTGCTGATGGACGAGCCGACCGCCGGCATGGCGCCGCAGGAGCGCGTCGGGCTGATGGCACTCACTGCACGGATCGCGCGCGAGAGCGGCATCGCCGTGCTCTTCACCGAGCACGACATGGACGTCGTCTTCGGCCATGCCGACCGCATCCTGGTGCTCGACCGCGGCCGCCTGATCGCCGAGGGGGCGCCCGCGGCGGTCCGGGCCGACCCCAGGGTGCGCGAGGTCTATCTCGGCTCCGGTGCGGTGACGGGCGCGCACTGATGCTGCAGGTCGCCGGGCTGTCCGCCTATTACGGCAGGGCGCATATCCTCGACGATGTCGCGCTCGAAGTGGGCGCCGGCGAGGTGGTGGTGCTGCTCGGCCGCAACGGTGCCGGCAAGAGCACGACGATGAAGGCTATCATGGGCCTCGTCCCGCCGGCCGCCGGGCGCGTGCGCTTCGACGGTGCCGAGATCGCGGGGCTGGAACCCTTCGAGATCGCCCGCCTCGGCCTCGGCTACGTGCCGGAGGAGCGTCGCATCTTCACCGAGCTCACGGTGCTGGAGAACCTGGAAGTCGGCCGCCGCCCGCCGGCCGCCGGCCGCCGGCCCTGGACTCTGGAACGGCTCTTCGCCCTCTTCCCCAGCCTCGGCGCCATGCAGGACCGGGCGGGCGGGCGGATGAGCGGCGGCGAGCAGCAGATGCTCACCATCGCCCGCACGCTGATGGGCAACCCGAAGCTGATCCTGCTCGACGAGCCGAGCGAGGGCCTGGCGCCCGTCGTGATCGAGCGCATGGCGGAGGCGATCCGGGCGCTGAAGGCGGAGGGCCTCTCCATCCTCCTCTCCGAGCAGAACCTGCATTTCGCCCAGGCGGTCAGCGACCGGGCAACCATCATCGAGAAGGGCCGCATCCGCTGGAGTGGGAGCATCCCGGAGCTGCTGGCGGCCGACGGGGTCAGGGAGCAGTACCTGTCGGTCTAGAGCAGCCCCCTCCAGCCGATGCGATCCGAGGCCGCGCCGGGCAGCAGCCCCTGCGCGCCGACGATGCGCACGCCCTCGCCGAGCACCAGCGCCGCGCCTTCGATGAGCCCGGCGGAGAGCAGCGCCTCCGCCCGCGCCTCCCCGGCATCGAGCGCTGCCTCGACCACGTCCTGCGGCAGCGGCCCGACTTCGGCCGTCACCAGCCGCTCGCCGAGATCGCTGTCCGGATCCAGTGAGGAAGCCGGGACGCGGCGGATGGCCGGGTGCTCGGCATCCACGGCATTGGCGATCACGGTCGCCGCCGCATCCGCCGCGGCGGCGCTTGCGGCCAGCACCGTCACCGCATCGGCGATGCCGAGCGAGAAGCTTCGCCCCGGCCAGCCGCTGGTGGCGATGCCGCGCACCGGATCCTCGGCGCCGATCCGGATCAGGGCCTCCGGCACGGCACGGGCGAGATGCGGGACGAGGCCGATCCGCAGGCCGGCGCCGGGGGCGAGGAAGAGGGCGATGTCGCCGCCATTGTTCACATAGGCGGTGGTCAGCTCGGGCACCCCGGCGAGGGCTGCCAGCACCTCCTCCGCCACCGCGCCGGCAACGGCCGCCATCGGCGTGATGAAGCCGGCGCGGAAAGGCCAGGCCGCCGCTGCCATGCGCCGGGCGACGGGCCCCTGCAGCACCGGGCGGTCCGGCCCGAGCGGGGCGCGGAGCAGCGGCAGCTCCGCCACCAGCCCGGCGAGAAGCCCGTCGAAGGCGCCGATGGCGCGGGCGGCCGCATCACCGATGGCCGAGCGCGAGCCCTCGAGGCCGATCACCAGGTCGATCGGGCCGTCCTGCAGGTGCAGGCGGCCATCGGGAAGGGTGGTGGCTAGGGTGCGGGCCATGGGTTTCCGTCGATCCAGGCCTCCTGCCGCGCATCGCCGCCATGATCGGCGAGCAGCCTCTCCAGCGGCACCGCGTGGTCCACATGCCCGCCGAGCCGCGCGTAGAGATCGGCGCGCAGGGTGAACTCCATCGGCGCCACCAGCGCCGGCGTCGGCACATAGCCGAAGGCGCCATCCGGCACCCGCAGCACATCCGCCATGACGGTGATGCCGCCCCCCGGCCAAAGCGTGCAGGGCGCGCCGCCGATGGTGACGCGGACGAGGGAGCGCTGCACCTCCCGCGTCAGCAGCACCGGGTTCTCGGTGACGCCCGCCCGCAGCGAGCCGCCTGCGCCCGCCATGAACAGCACCGAGGTCAGCGCCGGCTCGCAATTCTCGCCGATGCGCTCGACGGTCTTCCGCACGGCGGGCGGGGTCGGCACCGGCACCGGGCGCAGCGCCTCGTCCAGCTCGACATAGAGGTGGTCCTCGCCCGTCGTGCTGGTCAGCAGCAGGCGGAGGCCGGGCCAGGCAGTCTTCGGGTCGATGCTCTCGATGACGGCGAGCGGGTCCTTGATGTCGGTCCCGCCCCAGCCGTCGCCCGGAAGCGCCACCTGGAAGTAGCGCCCGGGCGTCGAGCGCCGGCCGCGCACGCGGATGCCGGTGGGCGGCACGTCGAGGCACTTTCCCGCCTGGTGCTCCGACAAAACGCCGGTGATGTGGTCGTCGACCACGATCACCTCATCGACATGCCCGTGCCATTGCCGGGCGAAGATGCCGATGGCGGCGCTGCCGCAGCCGACGCGCATCCGCTGCTCGGGCACGCCGTCGACGATCGGTGCCTGGCCGGCCTGCAGCACCAGCTTCGCCCCGCTGTCGATCGCCACCTCCACCGCCTGCTTGTTGCAGAGCGCCAGCATGGCGGCGCAGGTGACGTTGCCCTCGCGCTTGGAGCCGCCCGTCAGGTGCCGCACGCCGCCGAGGCTCAGCATCTGGCTGCCGTACTCGGCGGTCGTCACATGGCCAATCTGCTCGCCATCGACGCGGATGGCCGCCGTTTCCGGGCCGAGATGCCGGTCGGTGTCGATCTTCACCTTGAGGCCGCAATAGCTGAAGATGCCCTCGGTCACGACGGTGACGGTATCGACGCCGGCATGGCGCGAGCCGACGATGAAGGGCGCCGGCTTGTAGTCCGGATAGGTGGTGCCGGCGCCGATCGCCGAGACGAAGACCTCCACCCGCGGCGCCAGCCCGCCGGCCCAGTCCTCCGACCCTTCGAGAAAGGGTACCGTCTCGCCTCCCGCCTCCACCACCCGCTGCATCAGCACCAGCGGGTCGGTGCGGACCAGGGCGCCGTCCTGGTTGGCATAGCGGCTGCAGGCGCCGCTGCGGCCGGGGCGGATGCGGCAGAGCACGGGGCAGGCATCGCAGCGGACGATGCCCTCATCCCCCTCGCGGGCGCCGAAGAGGGCGGTGCGGTCGGTGCTCATCGGGCATGACCAATCGTTGTGTCGCTAACGAGTTTGCCAGCCTGGCCGTGCCGCCACAACCCGAATCATCCCATCCGGCGGAGCGTGGCGATGAGCCGCGCCTGCTCGTCCCGCGGCAGCGGCGCGAGGGTTGCGGCGGTGACGGCCCTGGCCTTCTCCACCCAGCCGGGCAGGGCGGCAAGCGCCGTCGGCGTCAGCGCCACCAGCAGCATCCGGGCATCGGAGGGGTCGCGCTCCCGCACCACCAGGCCGCGGGCCATCAACCGCGCGACGACGCCCTTCACGGTTGGCGGGTCCATCGCCAGCAGCCGGCCGAGGAGGTTCTGCGAGAGCGGGCCACGCCGCCAGAGCACGTGGAGGGCCGCGAATTGCATGGAGGTCGGCCCGTCCTCGCCGATGATGCCCTGGAACAGGGCGAGGTGGCGCTGATAGGCCCGGCGCAGCAGGTGGCCCACCTGCTCCTCCAGCACGTAGTCCTCGGTCTCCCCCATCCTCGCCTCCGGGTCGCATTTCGTTTCTAGGCTTACGAATGGGCCGGGGCTAGAGTGGCGCTGGATCGAAGGGGATCAGCCCATGGCGGTGGAGCAGGCTTCGGGTCCGGCCAAGGGCCGCATCCTGGTGCGGAATATCGGGCTGCTGCTCTCGGGCGACCTGGCCGATCCGGTGCTCCAGGCAGATGCCATCCTGATCGAGGACGGCAGGATCGCGGCCGTGGGGCGGTCCGGGGAGCTGGCCGATCGCGGTGCGGTCGATGCCGTCATCGATGCGCATGGCTGCGCGGTCGCGCCCGGCCTGGTCGACAGCCATGTCCATCCGGTGATCGGCGACTGGACCCCCCGGCAGAACCAGATGGGCTGGGTCGAGAGCAACCTGCATGGCGGCGTCACCACCATGATCTCGGCCGGCGAGGTGCACCTGCCCGGGCGGCCGAAGGACATCGTCGGGCTGAAGGCGCTGGCGATCACTGCGCAACGGGCCTTCTTCAATGCCCGGCCGGCCGGGGTGAAGGTGCTGGCCGGCGCGCCGGTGCTGGAGAAGGGCATGGTGGAGAGCGACTTCGCCGAGCTCGCCGCCGCCGGCGTGACATTGCTGGGCGAGGTCGGCCTCGGCTCGGTGAAGGCGGGCTACGAGGCGCGGGAGATGGTGGCCTGGGCGCGCAAGCACGGCATCCAGAGCACCATCCATACCGGCGGGCCCTCCATCCCCGGCAGCGGGCTGATCGACAGAGACACGGTGCTGGAGGCGGATGCCGACATCATCGGCCATATCAATGGCGGGCATACCAGCCTGCCGGAGGCGCATGTCTGCGAGCTCTGCGAGCGCAGCAGCCGGGCGATCGAGCTGGTCCACAACGGCAACGAGCGGGTGGCGATCGCGGCGGTGCAGGCGGCGCGGGACCTCGGGCAGCTGCATCGCGTCATCCTCGGCACGGACAGCCCGGCCGGGTCGGGGGTGCAGCCGCTCGGCATCCTCAGGATGATCTCGCTGCTCTCCTCCCTCGGCGGCATCAAGGCGGAGCAGGCCTTCGCCATGGCGACCGGCAACACGGCGCGCATCCGCAGCCTCGATGCCGGGCTGATCGAGGCCGGGCGGGCGGCGGACCTCGTCTTCCTCGACCGGGCGCAGCACACGGCGGGCCGGGACCTGCTGCACAGCGTCGAGCTCGGCGACATCCCCGGCATCGGCGGCGTCATGATCGACGGGGTGATGCGCTGCGGCCGCAGCCGCAACACCCCGCCGGCCGAGCGGGTGCCCGAGACGCTCGGGCATTGATCCCGGGCTGGCGCCAGGGCCTCCGCAACGGGCTGGTCTTCGGCGCGCTGGCGCTGGGGGCGGTGATCGCCCTCAATGCCGGGGAGCTGCTGGGACTCGGCGCGGTGCTGGCGGACCTGCCGGCGGCGGTCGGCATCTCCGCTGCCGTCCACATCCCGCAGATCCTGCTGACGGCCGCCGCCTGGCGGGCGCTGCTGCCGCCCGCGGCGCGGCCGCCCTTCCGGGTGATGGCGCAGCTCCGCTGGTACCGGGAATCGGCCAATGCGCTGGTGCCGGCCGGGGCGCTGGTCGGGCAGGCGGCGGCGGCGCGGCTGCTCGCGCGCCACGGGATCTCCGGCCAGATGGCGGGGGCGACGGCGACCGTCGACCTGACGCTGGAGGCCGTCTCGCAACTCTTCTTCACCCTGGCGGGCGTCGCGCTGCTGCTCGGGGTGGGGGATGGGCCAGGGCTGCTCGGCTTTGCCGCGGCCGGGTTCGGCATCGCGCTGGCCGGGGCAGGGGCCATGGTGCTGTTCCAGCGCCGCCTGCCGCTGGCCCTGCTGGAACGCGGGCTCGGGCGGCTGGCGCGGCGCTGGCCGGCCATCGACCCCGGCTGGGTGCGGGGGCTGCAGGCGGCGATCCTCGACCTGCATGCCGACTGGCCGCGGTTGGCGGCGGCGACCCTCTGGCATACAGTCTCATGGCTGCTGGGGGCGGTGGAGATCGCAGGCGTGCTGTGGCTCCTCGGCCATCCGATCAGCCTGGCGGATGCGCTGGTGATCGAGAGCCTGGCCCAGGCCTTGCGGAATGTCGGCTTCATGCTGCCGGGGGCCCTGGCGGTGCAGGAGGGGGCGATCATCGGCGCCGCGGCGCTGGTCGGGGTGCCGGCCGCGGCGGCCCTCGCCGTGGCCCTGGTGCGGCGGGCGCGGGAGGTCTGCCTCAGCCTGCCGGGCCTTATCGCTTGGCAGCGGGCGGAGACCGGGGCTATGCGTCCGGCTGGACCGAGGGACAGGTGATGGCGAGCAAGACATCGGGGGTGTTCGACCTGCTGCGGCTGGTGCCGCGCGGGGGGCCGGCGATCTGCAACATCTCCGTCACCAATATGTGCAACGCGACCTGCGACTTCTGCAATTTCGCCCATGACAAGGGCTTCGTGAAGCACCGGAGCTGGCTGGATGCGGAGCGCTTTCCGGCCGCGCTGACCCGGCTGCGCGAGCAGGCCAATGTGCGCTTCGTCACCTTCATGGGCGGCGAGCCGCTGCTGCACCCGAAGATCCTGGAGATGGCGCGGGAGGCGACGGCGCAGGGCACCCAGCCGACCCTCGTCACCAATGGCTGGCTGCTGCCACCCAAGGTGGACGATCTGGCGGCGGCCGGCATCACCACCCTCTTCATCTCCATCGATAGCGAGCATGCGCATCTGCACGAGGAGAATCGCGGGCTGAAGGGCGTCTGCGCCCGCATCCGGGAGGCGAATACGCGCCTCGCCGCCAAAGGGGTGACGCCCATCGCCAGCGTCGCCATGACCCGCTTGGTGAAGGACTATGCCGCGCTCGGGCGCTTCCTCAAGGAGCTCGGCTTCGCCGCCGTCACCTTCTCCTATCCACGGAAGGCGGCGCTCGGCTCCTCCTCCCTCGTCTTTTCCGAGGATAGCGAGCTGGTCGACATGTCCCAGGCGGAGCTGCTGACCGCCTTCGACGGGGTGGAGCAGGCCCGCGCCGTCATCCCCGTCCACAACCCGCGCGCCGCCATCGCCGATATGCGCCGGCGCCTCACCGGCCAGGGCGAGCGCTTCATCTGCCATGCCGGCTACAAGTATTTCTACCTCGACTGGAACTACGACCTCTGGCGCTGCGAGGATTGGAAGGAGCCGCTCTCTTCCGTCTGGGACTTCACACCGGACAAGGTGATGCGCGATGGCTGCCAGGCCTGCACCACCGACTGCTACCGCGATGCCAGCATCATGCTGCATTTCTCGGTCTCGATCGGCGATTCCTTCGCGCGGCTACGGGAGGGGCGGCCGCTGGCGGCCGTTGCGGCGCTGGCCGACCGGCGCAACCTCGGCTCGCTCGGCGCCGTCATCGGGCATGGCGCACGGCTGGCCAATCTGGCGGGAAGGGCCTGAGCCGATGGCGGCGGTGATCCGGAAGCTCGTCGTGCTGCTGGACGAGACGCGGCGGGAGATGGGGCGCGAGCTGCCCCGGCCGATCCGCCGCGCCGTCGCCTGCGCCGTCATCGAGAACCCCTTTGCCGGCCGCTACGAGGAGGACCTCGCCGAGCTGATCGCCCAGGGCGAGGAACTCGGCGCGCTGCTGGCGGAGCGCGCGGTCGCCGCCCTAGGCATTCCGGGCGAACAGGTGGAAAGCTTCGGCAAGGCGGCGGTGGTGGGGGAGGCCGGCGAGCTCGAGCATGCCGCCGCGCTGCTGCACCCGAAGATGGGGGCGCCGGTGCGCGCGGCGCTCGGCAGGGGGCCGGCGCTGATCCCCTCGGCCAAGAAGGCCGGCGGTCCGGGGACGGCCATCGACGTGCCGCTGGGCCACAAGGACGCCGCCTTCGTCCGCAGCCATTTCGATGCCATCGAGGCCCGGGTGCCGGATGCGCCGCGAGCCGGCGAGATCCTGCTCTGCCTGGCGCTGACCGATGGCGGACGGCCGCTGCCGCGCATCGGCGGCCTGACCACCGCCGAGATCACCGGCCAGGACGGCCTTCGCTAATTGCGTTGTCCCCGGATTTGGTGGTGCGGGTCCGAGCAGCGGGGGCTGCTCAGTTAGGTCAGGCCGAGCGGCTCGTCGCTGCCTGCCTGTGCCTGGTAACGTCCGGCCGGACGTCCCGAACGCGCGCTAACGCGTGTACCTTCACGAATACCGACCCAAGGTCAGGCCATCCGCTTATCTCGAATTTGGCCTTTCAGGCAGTCGACAGGGTTATGGGATGGCCACGGCCCTTTCGGACGTCCCAGCCGTTCTGTGCGACGCCGCATGCGCTGATGGACCCGCAATCTCTGGTCACTCCATAGCTGCCGCCTGCGCTCAGCGTCGCCGCCAAATTTCGGGGTCGATCCGCCCGGCGAGTTCCGGCATCTCGTTGGCCAGGAAGACCGGCTCCTCCCCGCGGCGCCGCTTGGAGGCATAGTCGCGCGCCAGCCGCACGACGAGGCCCGAGAGCAGCAAGATTGCGACCAGGTTGATCGTCGCCATCAGCCCCATGGAGGCATCGGCCGCATTGAAGACGGTGGCCACGCTCTGCACTGCCCCCCAGACCACCATCGCCAGCACGCCGAGGCGCAAGGCGACAAGCCCCGCTCGGCGACCGAGGCCCAGGAAGACCAGTGCATTCTCCGCATAGGCATAGTTGCCGATGATCGAGGTGAAGGCGAAGAACAGTACCGCGATGGCGATGAAGTAAGGGCCAGCGGCGCCAATATGCATGCTCAGCGCCTCCTGCGTGAGCTGTGTGCCGTTGGCATCGGTGCCCGCCTGCAGCACGCCCGAGAGCAGGATGAGCAGCGCGGTCGCGGTGCAGATCACCAGCGTGTCGATGAAGACGCCGAGGGACTGCACGAAGCCCTGGCTGGCCGGGTGATGCGGGTCGGGCGTCGCTGCTGCGGCGATGTTGGGCGCGCTGCCCATCCCTGCCTCGTTCGAGAAGAGGCCGCGCTTGACGCCGTTCAGCATCGCGGCGGCCATGGAGCCCGCAACGCCGCCCGCCGCCGGCTCCAGCCCGAAGGCCGAACGCACGATCAGCGCCAGCATCGAGGGCACCTCGGCGATGTTGGCCACGACCGCGTAAAGCGCGACCGAAATGTAGCCCAGCGCCATCACGGGCACGATCACCTCCGCCGCGCGGGCGATGGTGGCGATGCCACCGAAGATGATGAGCCCGGCCAGCACGGCCAGCGCGAGCCCGGTGGCGAGCTTGGGCAGGCCGAAAGCACCTTCCATCGCATCGGCGATGGAGTTGGCCTGCACCGCATTGAAAACCAGCCCGAAGGAGAGGATCAGGCAAGCGGAGAAGAGTGCGCCCGCCCATGGCGCGCCGAGCCCGCGCGCGATGTAGAAGGCTGGGCCTCCGCGATAGCGCCCCTCCTCGTCCCGAACCTTGAAGAGCTGGGCAAGCGTGCTTTCGGCGAAGGCTGTGGCCATGCCGAGAGCCGCCACCATCCACATCCAGAAGATCGCGCCGGGCCCGCCTAGCGTCAGCGCAACCGCCACGCCGGCGATGTTCCCGGTGCCGACGCGGGAGGCCAGGCTTGTGCAGAGTGCCTGGAAGGGAGTGATCCCGGCCCGGTCCGCCCGCTTGGCGCCGGTGATGTTGCGGATCATCTCCGGGAAACGGAGGATCTGGATGAAGCGTAGGCGCAGGGTGAAGAAGACCCCGACCGCGAGCAGTCCATAGATCAGCACGTAGTTCCAAAGGACTGCGTTCAGCAGGTCGATCACCGCGTCCATTCGAAGGCTCCGGTCCTGCCGTCCGCGCGGCCGTTGGGGATCCCACGCCCAGCCAACACCACCCTTGGGACGGCCGAGGCGGCCCCGGAGCGGGCGGCCAGCCCTGAGGGATCGAGGTCCAAGGAACGGCCGGGCCGGAACATAGTTCTGAGCACCCAGCGCCACCGCCAGCGGAATGTCAGGCCGAAAGGTCCAGCCCCCTTGGAGATGGCGACAGGCCGGCACTCATCGCGGAGCTCGTTTCCTTTGAAAGGACAAAGCATTACCGCGCCGAATGCGCTAACCACCCATCCGCGCTCCGGCTTTGCCGGTATCGCCGCATTCGCCGCCTCGACCCGAACGCGCTGAACAGCGGCATTCCCGGCTGGGGCACCTTGCAGCATCTCAGCAGCGAGCTGCGGCTGCGCGCTGCGGCCGGGTTGCGGGCCAAGCATGTCTCCTATCGTGGCGCCGGGCCGCTGCTTGTTGGATTGCCGCCGCGAGCTGCTCGTCCCGCCGCTGGCCGCGCTGCTGCCCGACCGGCCTGCTGCGGCGCAGGCCGAGGCGCCCTGGCCCAGCAGGCCGGTCAAACCCATGATCCCCTGGCCGGCGGGCGCGCCGGCCGACACCTTTGGCCGCGCCGTCGCTCGCGAGCCAACGCCGCGGCTCGGCCGGAGCCTGGTCACAGACAAACGCACAGGCGTGACCGGCAGGCGTCTCCTGACCCGTCCAGCTTTCCCCTTGACGGATCGGACCACCGACGGCCACGCTGTTATCCACGCGTCACGATGCCTGCAGGGCCCTGCAGCTGCAGCTTCGCCAATGAAAAAATGGCCGTCCCCGGTGCAAGGTGCCGGCATGGAAAGCGGACCATCGTCCAGGTGGGAGGAACATGGATGAACTGGGATAAGCGGACTCTCTTCGGGCTTGCCGGCGCCGCAGCCTTGTCTCTGGGCTTGGCGATGCCGGCGGCGGCACAGACCCAGCCGCCCATCCGGATCGGGGTGCTCGTCGCCCTAGAGGGCGCCTTCGCCGCCGGCGGCGCCGATGCCGTGCGCAACGTCGAACTCGCCCTGCGGCAGGTGAACCACACCGCCGGCGGGCGCCGGATCGAGACGGTCGTGGCGCCGAGCGACACGCGGCCGGATACTGCCGTGCGCCAGGCGCGCAAGCTCATCGAACAGGATCGCGTCGATTTCATTATCGGGCCGCTCTCCGGTTCCGAGGGCATCGCGATCCGCGACTACGCCAAGACAATTCCCGACCGCACGATCATCAACGGCATCTCGGGTGCGCTCGAGATGACCTGGGTGGATCCCGCGCCCAACGTCTTCCGCTTCAACCTCGACGGCGCGCAGTGGGGTACCGGCCTCGGCCGCTACGTCGTGCAGAACCGGGGCTGGCGCCGAGTCGCCACGGTCGCCGCCGATTACTCCTTCGGCTACACCAACTTCCTCGGCTTCGCGGTCGATTTCTGCCGCGCCGGCGGCACCATCGTGCAGCGCTTCTGGGTGCCGCTCGGCGCCACGGATTTCGGCGGCGTGATCGCGCAACTGCCGGATAACGTGGACGCCGTCTATCTCGGCATGGGCGGCACGGATGCCATCAACTTCCTGAACCAGTGGCAGCAGGCCGGCGCCGGCACACGGATCATCGGCGGCACCATCATGGCTGACCAGACAGTCCTGACCGCGCGCGGCCGCGCCAAGGAAGCGCTGGTCGGGACGCTGACCTCCGGCCCGCTGGCGGAGGACAATGCGGACCCGGCCTGGCAAACCTATGTGCGCCAGTACCGCGAGGCCTTCCCGGCGAACCAGCGCTTCCCGAGTCCCTCGCTGTTCGGCACCGGCTACTACATCGCCACGCAGGCCGCGATCGCTGGGCTGAATGCTGTGAACGGCGATCTCAGCGACGGGCAGCGGCGGTTCAACGCGGCGCTCTCGTCGCTGCGCCTCGCCACGCCGCTCGGCGAGGTCACGTTGAACGAGAACCGCCAGGCCACCGGCACGGTCTTCGTCAACGAGATCGCGGAAGGCCCCGGCGGGACGCTGGTGAGCCGCAACGTCGCGAAGGTCGACGGCGTGAACCAGACCTTGGGGCTGACCGCCGCGCAGTTCCAGGCCATGGGGCTGCCGTCCCGCACCAACCCGGACTGCCGGGCGCTGGGCGGCGGCTGACCGGCGATCCCGTGGACGGCGCCTGGCGGCGCATCCTGCGGGCTGGCCCCGGCGAAGCGGGGTAGGGTCCGTTGTGCGCTCCCGGCCCGCCGTCCCGCACGGAGTGTCCGCCGCCATGACCGACATCGCGCGACGCTACCCCGTCTGGACGCTGATCGTCCTGCTGCTGGCAGCGGGGCTGCTGTGGCTCATCCTGACGCCCTGGACCGCGGGCGTTGAGCAGGTGCTCGGCCGCAAGCGGGTCTTCGTCAATGCGTTGTTCGGCGGCCTGACGCTCGGCGCGCTCTATTTCCTGGTCGCGTCCGGCTTCACCCTGATCTTCGGGCTGATGCGCAACGTCAACCTGGCGCATGGCTCGCTGTACCTGCTGGGCGGCTATCTGGGCTATGGGGTGTCGAATGCGGCCGGCGACTGGCTGGTGGCCGTGCCGGTCGTCTTCCTGGTGGTCGGGCTGTTCGGCCTGCTGCTCCAGCATCAGGTCTTCCGGCGCATGGAGGGCGAGGAGCTCCGGCAGACCATGGTCACCATCGGCCTGTCGGTGGTGCTGGCCGACATCATGCTGTGGATCTGGGGCGGGCAGTCCTACACGCTGCAGACGCCCGACTGGCTCTCGGGCCCCGCAACCCTGCCGATCGTCGTCGCGGTCGACCGCAACGGGGCGCCTGTCTACATGCGCTTCCCGCAGGTGCGCATCGCCATTCTGATCATGGCGATCGTCATCGGCCTCGGGATGTGGCTGGTGCTTAACCGAACGCGGCTCGGCATGCTGGTCCGCGCGGGCGTCGACGACCGGGAGATGCTGACTGCATCGGGCATCCGGATCCAGTACGTGTTCCTCGCCGTCTTCGGCTTTGGCGCGGGGCTGGCGGGTGTTGCGGGCGTGGTCGGCGGTACCTTCCAGTCGCTCGCCCCGGGCGAGGACACGCGCTTCCTGCTGGCGAGCCTGGTCGTGGTGATCGTCGGCGGCATGGGGTCGATCACCGGCGCCGCACTCGGCGCGCTCATCATCGGCCTCGTCGAGCAGATCGGGCTGGTCTACGCGCCAACCTATTCGGTAGTCTTCACCTTCCTGATCATGGCGCTCGTCCTGGCCTTCCGGCCGCAGGGCCTCATTGGCAACCGGCGCTGAGGGGGCGGCATTGGCGCTGACCGACAAGTCCCGCGACCAGCGCGCCGGCACCCCCGCCGGCTCCGCCTCTTGGCCGGACCTGGTCATGTCCATTCCCGCCGGCTGGTGGGCGACGGGCTGCATCCTGCTGATCATGCCCACCCTCGCCAGCGACTTCTGGCTGTTCCAGGTCTTCGGCTGGTCCTTCTGCCTCGGGGTCATCGCGCTCTCGCTGATGTTCCTCGCGGGCTATGGCGGGATGGTGAGCCTCATCCAGATGACCGTCGCGGCGCTGGCCGGCTACATGGTGGCGATCCTCGGCACGTCCGGGGTGCAGCAGATCAGCCTTGGCCTACCCTGGTGGCTCTACCTGCCGCTGGCGGTCCTGATCGCGGCGGCTTTCGCCACGGCCGTGGGCGCGCTGGCGGTGCGTACCGAGGGCATCTACACCATCATGATCACCCTCGCGATCGCCAGCGCCTTCTTCTACTTCACCCGCCAGAATTACGAGATATTCAACGGCTACAGCGGTTTCAACCTGGTGGTGCCGCCGCGAGTGCTCGGCATCGACTGGCGGCAGCCGACCGCCTTCTACTACCTCGCCCTGGTCTTCGCGGTGCTGTGCTTCCTCGCCGTCGTCTATGTCGCGCGCTCGCCCTTCGGCCTCGCCCTGCAGGGCATCCGCGACAACCCGAGGCGGATGGCGGCGATGGGCTTCAACGTCGTCGCGCACCGGATCGCCGCCTATGGCTTCGCCGGCGTCATCGCCGCCATCGGCGGCATCCTCCTCGTCTGGCAGAACACCCAGGTCGCCGCCTTCACCGCGGGGATCGGGGCGGTGATCGACATCCTGATCATCGCCGTCATCGGTGGCTTGCGCCGCCCGATCGGGCCCTTCGTCGGCGCCTTCATCTACGTGCTGCTCGGCACCTTCAGCCCGGATGTGCTGTCCGCCTTCAACCTGTCGAACGAACGCTTCAAGCTGCTCATCGGGCTCGGCTTCCTCGCGGTGGTGTTCTTCTCCCCCGATGGCGCGTTGGGGCTATGGGACCGCTGGCGGGAGGCGCGCCGCAGGCCGGTCGATCCCCTCACCGGCCGGGCAAACCCGGGCCGCGTGCCGTGAGGCCCACCGAAGCGCGGCCCGCTGCCGCCCGCGCGGACGCGGCCGAGCGACTCGGCGCCGCCGGGTCCGGCAACGCGCTCGAACTGCGCGGCGTGACCAAATTGTTCGGCGCGCTCGCCGCCATCTCGGACGTTACGATGACGGTCGCGGCCGGGGAGCGGCGCGCCGTGCTGGGGTCCAACGGCGCGGGGAAGACGACGCTGTTCAACTGCGTCACCGGCGACTTCCTGCCGAGCTCGGGCACGATCCGCCTGTTCGGCGAGGAGGTGACGCGCTTCCCGGCACATGAGCGCATTCGCCGGGGCCTGCGCCGCACCTACCAGATCTCGCTGCTGTTCGGCGGGCTCAGCGTCGCGGACAATGTCTACCTCGCCTGCCGCGGCGTCAGCCGCGGCCGCTTCTCGCTGCTCCGCCCGCGGCGTGGCGACCCGCTCCTCACGCGCAGCGAGGAGTTGATCGAGGCCGTTCACCTGGCGGAGGTGCAGGGACGGCTGGTGAGCGAACTCAGCTACGGCCAGCAGCGCCAGTTGGAGATCGCGCTGGCGCTGGCCGGCGCCCCGCGGCTCATCCTGTTCGACGAGCCGGCGGCCGGCCTGTCGCCCACGGAGCGCGCCGAGCTGGTGGCCATCCTGGCGAACATGCCGGCCCATATCGGCTTCATCATCATCGAGCACGACATGGATGTGGCGCTGCGGGTCGCCCAACGCGTGACGATGATGCACAACGGCCGCGTCTTCAAGGAGGGCACGCCGGCCGAGATCGAGGATGATCCACAGGTCCAGGAGCTCTATCTGGGGGACGGACGCCATGCGCATGCCTGACCGCCAGGGTCCTGCCAGCCTCGACATCCGCGGGCTGAACGTCTTCTACGGGGCGAGCCACGCCCTGCAGGGCGTCGACCTGCGACTCGATGGCGGCGCGCTGTCGGTGGTGGGCCGGAACGGAATGGGCAAAACCACGCTGTGCAAGGCGATCATGGGCCTCGTTCCCGTGGCCTCGGGGTCGGTCGCCTTCCGCGGGCAACCGCTGCTCGGCCGTTCCCCCGCGGACATCGCGCGGCTCGGCATCGGCTACGTGCCGCAGGGGCGCCGCCTCTGGCGGTCGCTGACGGTGGACGAGCACCTGCGGATGGTCGCGCGCAGGGGCGGCGCGTGGACCATCGAGCGGGTTTACGCGACCTTCCCGCGGCTGGCCGAGCGCCGCGGCAATGGCGGCGCGCAGCTTTCGGGCGGCGAGCAGCAGATGCTGGCGATCGGTCGGGCGCTGCTGATGAACCCGAAGCTGCTGGTCATGGACGAGCCGACCGAAGGCCTCGCCCCGGTGATCGTCGCGCAGCTCGAGGAGTTGCTCGTCTCGCTCGCCGAGGATGGCGAGATCGACGTGCTGGTGATCGAGCAGAACATCGGCGTCGCCTGCGCGGTGGCGGAGACGGTGGCCATCATGGTCAATGGCCGCGTCAACCGCATCGCCCCGGCACGCGACCTAGCCGCGGACCGGGAGCTGCAGCAACGCCTGCTCGGCGTCGGCCGCTACGGGCACGAGGACACGCCGCTGGTCGCCGAGCCGCCGGCGGAGGCCGACATCCGCCGGCCGGCGGGCGCGTCCAGCAAGATCTACATGTCCAACCCCACGCTGCCGACGCGCTGGTCGAAGCCGGTCCCGGTGGAGGTGCTGGAGCGTATGGCCCGGGTGGTCACCAACCAGCCTATCGCCGCCCCGGCGGGGGGACAGGCCGAGATCCGGCCGCTCGCCGCGCCGGGTTCCGATGTCGTGCTCGTGGTGGGCACGCTCGACACCAAGGGCGAGGAACTGCGCTACATGCGCGACCTCATCCGCGAGGCCGACCTGCCGGTGCGCCTGGTGGACCTGTCGACCAGCGGCGGGCATTCCGGCGCGGATGTTCCCGCGCATCAGGTCGCGGCCTTCCATCCGCGCGGCGCCGCCGGGGTCTTCACCGGCGACCGCGGCGCCGCGGTCGCGGCGATGACCGAAGCCTTCCGGCGCTGGCTGGAACGGCAATCGGGCATCGCCGGCATCCTCTCGGCGGGCGGATCGGGCGGGACGGCGATGGTTGCGCCGGCCATGCGGACGCTGTTGGTCGGGGTGCCGAAGCTGATCGTCTCGACCGTCGCAAGCGGCGATGTGCGACAGTATGTCGGCACCGCGGACATCATGCTGATGCATTCGGTCGCCGACGTTCAGGGGCTGAATGCGATCACTGAGGACGTGCTGGGCAATGCCGCCCAGGCGATGATCGGCATGGTCAGGGCCCGCCGTGCCGCCCGGCCGCGCCGGCCGAGGCGCCCAGCCGTCGCGCTGTCCATGTTCGGCGTCACCACCCAATGTGTTCAGCAGATTGCGGGCGCGCTGCGCGAGGACTGGGACTGCCTCGTCTTCCACGCCACCGGCATCGGCGGGCAGTCCATGGAGCGGCTGATCGACGACGGCAAGGTCGCAGCGGTCATCGACATCACTACCACTGAGGTCGCGGACATGCTGTTCGGTGGCGTGCTGCCCGCCACGCCCGACCGCTTCGGCGCCGTGATCCGCACGCGCATGCCCTTTGTCGGCTCCGTCGGCGCGGCGGACATGGTCAATTTCGGCCCGCCCGAGACGGTGCCGGAGCGCTACCGCGGACGGGTCTTCTACCACCACAACCCGCAGGTGACGCTGATGCGCACCACCCCCGAGGACTCCGCCGCGATCGGCCGCTGGATCGCCGAGCGGCTCAACCTGATGGAGGGGCCGGTGCGCTTCTACCTGCCCGAGGGCGGCGTCTCGGCGCTCGATGCCCCCGGCCGCGCCTTCCAGGATCCCGTGGCCCGCCAGGCGCTGTTCCGCGCCATCGAGGCGACGCTGCGTCCCGGTCCCAACCGGCAACTGATCCGCCTGCCGCAGCACATCAACGACCCGGGTTTCGCCGCCGCGGTCCTCGCCGGCTTCCGCCAGCTGCATGGCGGAGCCCGGACGCCACGCAGGAAGAGGGGCCAGCCATGAGCGCGCAGCGCGAGACCCGCCAGGACATCCTCGATCGTTTCCGCGCCATGGTCGCCCGTGGCGAGCCGATCATCGGCGGCGGCGCAGGCACCGGGCTCTCGGCGAAATGCGAGGAGGCGGGCGGGATCGACCTGATCGTGATCTACAACTCCGGCCGCTTCCGCATGGCCGGCCGCGGTAGCCTCGCCGGCCTCATGCCCTATGGCGACGCGAACGCGATCGTCATGGAGATGGCGGGCGAGGTGCTGCCGGTAGTGCGTCGGACGCCGGTGCTCGCTGGCGTCTGCGCGACCGACCCTTTCCGGCGGATGGAGGTCTTCCTGGACGAGGTCCGGCGCATCGGCTTCGCGGGCGTGCAGAATTTCCCAACCGTCGGCCTGATCGACGGCGTCTTCCGGCAGAACCTGGAAGAGACCGGCATGTCTTACCAGCTCGAGGTCGAGATGGTGGCGATGGCGCGCGCCCGGGGATTGCTAACCACCCCTTATGTCTTCGACGAGGCGGATGCGGTGGCCATGGCGAGGGCAGGGGCCGACATTGTCGTCGTGCATCTGGGACTCACCGCCGGCGGTAGCATCGGCGCCGACACCGGGCTGAAGCTGCCCGACTGCCCGGCGATCGTCGAGCGCATCGCGGCGGCGGCGCTGACCGAGAAGCCCGACGCCATCGTCCTGGTGCATGGCGGGCCGGTCGCAATGCCCGCGGATGCCGAGTTCATCCTGCGGAACACCTCGGCCTGCCACGGATTCTACGGCGCTTCGTCCATGGAGCGCCTGCCCGCCGAGATTGCGCTGACCGAGCAGACCCGTGCCTTCAAGCGCATCGCACGCAGCTGAGCCGATAAGGGAACGAGCATGAGCGGGCAAATCATCGGGCAACTCATCCTCTTGCTGATCGTCGCTGTCGTCGGCATCGCCATCGTCTATTGGGTGATGCAGCGGCTCTACCGTCGCTCGACGAAGGAGATCGCCTTCGTGCGCACCGGATTCCTCGGGGAGAAAGTGGTGATCGACGGCGGCGCCTTCGTCTGGCCCATCATCCACGACATCACGCCGGTCAACATGAACGTGCTGCCGCTGCCGATCAGCCGCTCGAAGGGCGAGGCGGTGATCACGCGGGACCGGATGCGCATCGATCTGGAGGCCGAGTTCTACGTGCGCGTGCAGCCCGAGCGGCGCGCCGTGGCGATGGCTGCCTCGACGCTCGGCCGCCGGACGCTGGAGCCGGAACGGCTGAACGCCCTGCTGTCGGGCAAGTTCGAGAGCGCGCTGCGCGCCGTTGCCGCCGAGATGGACATGGCCGGCATGCACGAGAAGCGCTCGGACTACGTCGCGCGCGTCAAGGCGGTGGCGCAGGCCGATCTTGAGAAGAACGGGCTCGAGCTCGAGAGCGTCGCGATCCTCGACATCGACCAGACCAGTCTGGAGTTCTTCAACCCTTCCAACCGCTTCGATGCGGAAGGCCTCACCGCACTGATCCGGGAAATCGAAGGCAGGCGCACGTTGCGCAATGACATCGAGCAGAATGCGATGATTCAGATCCGGGCGCGCAACCTGGAGTCCGAGAAGCGGGCGCTCGACATCGAGCGGGAGGGCGAGGAAGCTCGCCTCGACCAGGAGCGCGAGATCGAGTTCCGGCGCGCCCAGCAGCGGGCGCAGGTTGCGCGCGAACGCGCCGCCCGGGACACGGAGGCGGAGGAAGCGCAGATCACGGCGCGCGAGATCATCGAGAAGGCACGCATCGAGAACGAACGTGTCGTCGCCGAGGCGCGCATCGCTTCCGAGCGCGAGGTCCGCGGCCGCGAGATCGCGCGCCAGAAGGCCATCGAGTCCGAGGAGATCGCCGCGCGCGAGGAGGTGGATAAGCTGCGCATCCTGCACGAGCGGAGCGTGCGCGAGGCCCGGATCGAGAACGACCGCGAGACGCAGTCCCGCGAGATTGCCAAGCAGCAATCCCTACAGGAGGCCGAGATCGCTGCGCGTGAGGCGACCGAGCGGGCGCGCATCGAGCAGGAGAGGGCGGTCGACGAGGCGCGGATCGCTCGGGAGCGCGAGACCCAGGGGCTCGAGATTGAGCGGCAGCGCAGCCTGGAACATGCGGAGATCGTCGCGCGCGAGGAGACCGAGAAGCGGCGCATGGCGCAGACCTTGCTGCTGGCCCAGACCCGCATCGCCGGGGAGGAGAAGGTCCGCCGGCAGGAGATCGAGCGGCAGCGGAGCCTGGAGGAGGCGGAGATCGTGGCCCGCGAGGCCGTGGAACGTGCCCGCATCGCGCAGGCCGCCGAGGTGAACGAGGCGCGCATCGGAGAGGACCGGCGCATCCGGGAGCTGGAGATCGAGCGCCAGAGCTCGGTCGAGGCGGTGGAGATTGCTGCGCTTGAGGCGACCGAGGCGGCGCGCATCGCGCGCGACAAGCGCATCTCTGCCGACCGGATCGCCGCCGAGGAGGCGACCCGGACGCGCGAAATTGCGCGCGAGCAGGCGCTGGAGGGGGCGGAGATTGGGCGCCGCCAGGAGGTGGAGAAGGCGCGGATCGCCGCCGAGCTGGCGCTGGAGCAGGAGCGCATCGCCAGCCGCCGGACACGGGAGATCATCGATATCGAGCGCGCGAAGGTCGTGGAGGCGGCCGAGCAGTCGAAGGTAGTCTCGCTAGCGGGCGAGAAGGCGAAGGCCGCGCAGGCCGATGCCGCGGTGCGGCAGGCGCAGATCGCCGCTCAGCGCGACGTCGAGGCCGCGGAGGTGGAGCGCGAGCGCGCCGTGGAAGCGGCGAAAGTCGAGCGGCGCCGGGCGCTGGAGCAGATTGAGATCGCTCGCGTGCAGGCGCTGCGTGAGGCCGAGATCGAGAGCCGTGAGGATGTGGAGCGCGCCCGCGTCGCGTCTGAACGGCAGCTCGACGAGATCCGCATCGACCACGAGACCAGCCGGCGGCGGCTGGAGGTCGAGCGGGAGAAGGTGGTGGAGAGCGTGCAGATGGACAAGGCGATCGCGCTCTATCGCAAGTCGCTTGACGAATCGGCCGCCAGGGCCGAGGCCGAGGCGGCGCGGGCGCTGGCCGCGGTCTCCGAGGAGAAGGTCCGCACCGCGCGCGAAACCGAGGCCGCGAGCCGGCGCAAGTCGGTGGATGTGCTGCTGGCGGAGAAGGCGGCTGCCGAGGCGCGGCTGATGGCCGAGGCCGCGAAGGTGCGCGCCGCCGTCGAGGCCGAGGCGCAGAAGCTGCTGAATGAAGCGGAGAATATCCTGACGGACGAGGCGAGGCACTCGTTGTTCCGCCGGAAGCTGCTGGAGCATGTGGAGGGAATTGTTGCGGCCAGCGTCAAGCCGCTCGAGAAGATTCAGGACATCCGCATCGTGCAGCTCGACGGCCTCACCGGCGGTGGCGGCGGCGTTGGGTCGCCGACCGACGAGGTGATCAACTCGGCGCTGCGCTACCGCGTGCAGGCGCCACTGATCGACAGCCTGCTCGGCGACATTGGCATCGAGGGCGGCAGCCTGGCGAAGCAGGGCGGCCTGATCCGCGAGGCCTCCGACATGCAGCGCATCGCTGAGGGCGCCCGCAAGGCGGGCAAGGGGGACCAGAAATAGATGGCACGGGTCTATGTGAGCTCCGTGATCGACGCGCCCGTTGCGCGGGTCTGGGAACGGGTCCGCGACTTCAACGGCCTGCCGCGCTGGCTCCCAGCGGTGCGGGAGAGCCGGATCGAGAACGGCGAGCCATCAGACCGCGTCGGCTGCGTCCGTGACTTCCGGCTGCAGAACGGGGATAGGCTGCGGGAGCAGCTCCTGGCCCTCTCGGACTACGAGTATTTCTGCACCTATTCCATTCTCGAGAGCCCCATGCCGCTGACCGGCTACGTTGCCACGCTGCGGCTGACGCCGGTCACGGACGGGGACCGCACCTTCGCGGAATGGTTGGCCGAATTTGACTGCGCGCCGGAGGCTGCCGACGAGCTGGAGAAGGGCATCGGCCAGAACGTGTTCCTGGCGGGCTTCACGGCGCTCAAGCGCCAGATGGCGACGTGACATGCCGAAGGTGGTGCGCAGCACGGTGATCGCGGCGCCGGTGGAGGCGGTCTGGGCGGTGCTGCGCGATTTCAACGGGCATGACCGCTGGCACCCCGCCGTTGCCGAGAGCCAGATCGAGCGCGGGCAGAGCGCCGACCGCATCGGATGCATCCGCCGCTTCCGGCTGCAGGACGGATCGGAGTTACGCGAGCGCCTGCTCACGCTGTCAGATGCGGACCTGGCCTTCAGCTACTGCCTGCTCGAGACGCCGATACCTCTGCTCAACTACGTGGCGCATGTGCGGCTGGCGCCGGTGACGGATGTCGACCAGACCTTCTGGCACTGGGAAAGCCGCTTCGACACGCCGGCCGGCCGCGAGGTGGATCTCGCCCGCATGGTGGGCGACCAGATCTATGGCGGCGGCTTTGCGGCGATCCGCGACTATCTGGCACGGGAGACGGGCTGATGGCGGTGACGGTGGAGAGCCATGGGACGATTGCCGAAGCGCAGCGCGCGCTCGGGTCCGGCGCCGTGTATCTGGGCGGCGGCACCATCCTGATGCGTGCCGTCAATGCCGGGCTGGTGCAGGGGCGGGTGGTGCGTAGCACGGACCCGTCGCTGTCGCGGATCCGGCCCATGGGCGAAGGCGTCGAGATCGGCGCGGGCGTCACCATGGCCGCCATCGCGGCCAATCCGGACCTCGGCTTCCTGCATCCGGTGGTCCGCGCGGTGGGCGGGCCGCAGGTGCGGAACATGGCGAGCATCGGCGGCAACCTCTTCGCCGAGCATCCCTATGGCGACCTCGCCGCGGCCCTGCTGGCGCTCGGCGCGCGGATCGTGATGGCCGGCGGGATGCAGCGCCCGATCGAGGACCTGCTGCGCGACCGGTTGCGGGCCGGGCTGGTCGCCGCGGTGCAGGTGCCGCGCCCGCGCGACCCGCGAGCCTTCGGCTTCCTCAAGGTCAGCCGTGTCAGGCCCAAGGGGGTCTCGGTGCTGTCCTTCGCCGCGCATCTCCCGCGGGAGGGTGGGCGGTTGCGCGGCGTGCGCATCGCCTGCGTCGGTCTTGGCCCGATGCCGCTGCGGTCGCCATCGGCGGAGCGCGCGCTGGAGGGCGGCCCGCTGGATGCCGCCGCGGTGGCACGGGCCGCGGCCCTCGTGGCCGAAGGGCTGGACCCGCCGACCGATGCGCTGGCCAGCGCATGGTACCGGCGCGAGGTGGCGGGCGTGCATCTGCGTCGCCTGCTCGGGAGGATGCTCTGACATGGCGCTGAAGCCGGTCACCTTCACGCTGAACGGCGAGCCCAAGGCCGCCTTCACGGAGGACGGACAGAACCTGCTCGACCTGCTGCGTCGCGGCGTCGGCGACCTCTCGCCGAAATACGGCTGCGGCCAGGGCACCTGCGGGGCCTGCACCGTCTTGCTGGACGGCGAGCCGCAACTTGCCTGCCTCCTCCTCGGCGAGGCAGTGGAGGGGCGTCGGATCGATACGGCCACCGGCCTCGGCGGGCCTGCGCCGCATCCCCTCCAGGACGCCTTCATGGAACGATTCGCGGCGCAATGCGGCTATTGCACACCGGGGATGCTCATGGCGGCCAAGGCGCTGCTGGACCGCAACCCCGCCCCGACGCGCGAGGAGGTGATCGAGGCGATCAGCGGAAATCTCTGCCGCTGCACCGGCTACGAGCCGATCATCGCTGCCATCCTTGATGTCGCGGCAGAAAGGAAGCGGGCATGAGCGGGACCCTCACGCAGCAGGCGATGATCGACTTCCGCAAGGAGTTCTTCGCCGACGAGCGCGACGACAACCTCAATGAGGTCGGCAGGCCGACCCGGCGGCAGGACATCACCGGCCATGTCACCGGGCGCTCACCGTTTTACGACGACCATCTGTTCGACGGGCTGCTGCATATCCGCTGCGTGCGGTCGCCCCACCATGCGGCGCGCGTGCAGCGCATCGACCTTGCCGAGGCCGAGCGGATGCCCGGCGTCGTCCGCATCCTTACCGGGCGCGACGTGCCGCGCAACCTGAACACGCTGCTCTCGCTGCTCGATTTCGGCCTCGATGACGAGCCGGTGCTGGCCACCGACCGCGTCCGCTACCGGGGCGAGCCGGTGGCGGCGGTGATCGCGACGAGCGAGGCGCGGGCGCGCGACGCGGTGGCGAAGGTCCGGGTGGAATGGCAGCCGCTGCCGCATGTGCTGGACGTGGAGGAGGCGATCCGGCCGGGCGCGCCGACGGTGCTCGACGTCTATCCCACCAATCGCTTCGTCTATCACGGCAAGTACGACCACCAGAAGCTGCGCTTCGGCGACGTCGAGGCCGGCTTCCGCCAGGCAGACCTGGTCGTCGAGGGGCGCTACCAGATGTCGCCGATCGAGCAGGCGCCGATCGAAACCTGCGGCGCCATCGCCGCGCCCGAGCAAAACAGCCGCTATGTCTGCTACACCTCGACGCAGGCGCTGTTCTTCTCGCTCGCCACCGCCTCGAAGGTGCTGGAAACGCCGTCGAGCCGGCTGCACTTCATCGGTGGCACGGTGGGTGGCGGCTTCGGCGGCAAGGTGGACAGCATCCACGAGCCGCTGGCCATCCTGGGGGCCATGCTGACGGGGCGGCCCTGCAAGTACATGTGGGACCGCGAGGAGGAAATGCAGGTCGGCGCGCCGCGCGGCGCCGAGCGCTGGTACGTGAAGGACGGGGTGATGCGCGACGGCCGCATCGTCGCCCGCCAGTTCACCGGCTACTTCGATTCCGGCGCCTATACGCGGCTTTCCTCCTACGCGATCATCAAGGGCGTGGGGCATCTGCCGGGGCCCTACACGATCCCGAACGTGTCGGCGAACGTCTATTGCGTCTTCACCAACCGCACGCCGGCGACGGCGATGCGCGGCTTCGGCATCACCGGCGTGGACTTCGCGATCGAGGCGCATATGGACAAGGTGGCGGAGGCGGTCGGGATGAACCCGATCGAGCTGCGCATCCTCAACGCCTATCGCGACGGGGACATGAAGGCGCATCGGCGCCTGGCCAAGAACTGCGCCCTGATCGAGTGCTGCCAAGTGGTGGCGGAGAAGGCTGGCGTCCGGCTGAGCCCGGCCATGCTCGCTGCCGCGTCGCGGCGCGACGGCGGCGGCGAGCGCGCGCGCCTGCCGGCCGTGACCACGACGGATGAGGAGGGGCGGGTTGCCGGCGTTCAAGGCGGCAGCTACGCCCGCAAGGGTGCGCGCCCCGCCACGGTGCCCGGCGCCGCCCCTGCGCCGCCGCGGGCCCAGCTGCCGTCCCGGACGGCGCTGCCGCCCGCTGGGTCGCCGCCACCGCCGCCCGCACCGGCCACCGCCCCGTCGCGCGCCGGGGCGATGCGGTTCTCCTCCCTGTCCGGCTTCCGGAGGCGCTGAGCCATGGCGCTGCATCGCGGCCGCGGCTTCGCCGCCATCAACTACCCCATCGGGATGAATCTCGGCGGCGACCCGAGCCAGGCGCTGATCCACTCCAACCCCGACGGAAAATTCACCGTGGCGCTGTCGGCGATTGATCTCGGCCAGGGCATGAAGTCGGTCACTCGCCAGATCGCGGCGGAGACGCTCGGCGTGCCGGTGGAGGATGTCTATGTCGATACCGCCGACAGCGACACCGGCCCGCACGACATGGGCAGCTTCGCCAGCCGCGGCACGCACCGCATGGGCAATGCGGTGATCATGGCGGCGCGGGAGGCGCGCGCCGTCATGCTCGAGGCCGCGGCCGAGGAGCTCGAGGTCGATCCCGGCGACCTGGTGACGGATGGGCGCGGCAACATCCATGTACGCGGCGCGCCGGGCCGGTCCATCACCACCATGGCGGCGGCGCAGGCGGCGCAGTTCAGGCAGGGCCGCACCATCGCGGGGCGGGGCATCTTCCTGATCCCGCTGAGCGACGTCGATCCCGATACCGGCGAGATGACGCCGGTTTCCACCTTCGCTCATGCCGCCATGCTGGTCGAGGTTGAGGTGGATGACGAGACTGGCGAGGTGACGGTCACCGACATGAGGTCGGCCTATGAGGTCGGCCGGGCGCTGAACCCCCGGCTGGTCGAGCAGCAATTGCGCGGCGGCGCCTGGATGGGGATGAGCCACGCCGCCTGGGAGACGACGGAGCCCTACTACCCCGCGCGCGACCACGGCCCGGTCGACTTCAACACCTACCTGATGCCCGGGCCAGGCGACCTGGCGCCGCACCATATCAGCGTGCTGGAACGCCCGGCCGAGGACGGGCCCTATGGCGGCAAGGGGCCGGGCGAGATGTGCGCGAACCCGGTGCTGCCGGCTGTCGTCAACGCGGTCTACGACGCCATCGGCGTGCGCATCGACGAACTGCCGGTGACGCCTGAGAAGGTGCTGCGCGGCCTGAAGGCGCAGGGCGGCGCGAAGCCGCGGAAGCGGCTGTAGCATGGCCGTCAGGCGCGCCATCGCCGGCATCGACAGCCCCGAGGCGCTGGTGCGCGCGCTGCGGGACGCGCAGTACCTGGCCGATGACGGGCTGGCCACGGCCGCCTATCTGGCGCTCGCCCTCGGCAAGCCGCTGCTGCTGGAAGGTGCGCCGGGCGTTGGCAAGACCGAGGCCGCCAAGGCGATCGCCGCCGTGCTCGGCCGCGAGCTGGTGCGGCTGCAGGCCTATGAGGGCATCGACGCGTCGGCAGCGATGTACGAATGGAATTTCCCGCGGCAGATGCTGGCGATACGCCAGGCCGGCGATGCCTATGTCAATCTCTATGGCGATGATTTCCTGATCGCCCGCCCGCTGCTGCTGTCCCTGCAGCGTCCGCGGGACCGCATCCTGCTGATCGACGAGATCGACCGGTCGGACCACGAGTTCGAGGCCTTCCTGCTGGAGTTCCTGTCGGATTTCAGTCTCTCGATCCCCGAGCGCGGGACGATCCGCGCCACCGAGCCACCAGTCGTCGTGCTGACCTCCAACCGGACGCGCGAGTTGCACGAGGCACTGCGCCGCCGCTGCGTCTATCACTGGATCGGCTATCCCGATCCGCAGCTCGAGGCGCAGATCGTGATGATGCGGGCCTCGGCCGTGGCGCGGGACACCGCGCACCGGGTGGTGGCGGCGGTGGGCCGGCTGCGGGCGGAGCCTCTCGCCAAGCCACCGGGCGTCGCCGAGACGGTCGAATGGGCGGAAGCCGCGACGCTGCTCAACGCCCAGGGCGCCCCCTGGCCGGCGGCCTTCGCCCGCGCCATCGGCGTGGTGCTGAAGGACCAGGACGACCTGGCTTTCGTCGCGCCGCGGCTCGACCGCATCCTGCAGGGGGCGGCATGATCCCGCGCCCGCTCGCCCCCTTCCTGGCCTTGCCGCCTGCGCTGCGGCAAGCGGGCTTCGCGGCGGCGCCCGAGCAGGCGGAGAGCTTCCTGGCCGCCGTCGGGCTGCTCGGGCCGCGCTCGATCCGGGATGTGCGGCGCGCCGCGCATGCCGTCTTCGGGCCAGGCCCGGAGCGGCGGCAGGATTTCGACGACGTGTTCGACGCGGTCTTCCTCGGACGCGCCTTCCTCGCGCCCGCCGAGGCGGCGGGCGAGGAATTGCCGCGCGCCTATGACGCGGCCGGCCTCGGCCCCATGCCCGAGCCCGAGGAGGACGAGCCCTCCGGCCAGCAGGCGACCGCGCAGGAGCGGCTGCTGGCGCGATCCCTGACCGCCGTGGACGAGGAGGCGGTGCTGCGCGCCTTCGCCCGCGCGCTGCCGGATGCGATCCCGCGCCGCCGCTCGCGCCGCATCCGCGCCGGGCGCGGCCGCCTTGCCGATCCGCGTCGGGCCTTCCAGGATCTGCTGCGGCGCGACGGCGAGCTTGCCCGGCTGCCGACCCGGCGGCGCCTGGCGCGGCAGCGCCGCCTGCTGCTGCTGGTCGATGTGTCGGGCAGCATGAAGGCCGGCACGGATGGCGCGCTACGCCTGGCCCATGCGCTGGTGCAGGCCGCCGAGCGGGCCGAGGTCTTCACCATCGGCACGCGGCTGACGCGCGTCACGCGCGCGCTGCGCCACCGGTCGCGGGAACAGGCGCTCGGCCTCGCCGCCGGGCTGGTGGCCGATTGGGATGGCGGCACGCGGCTCGGCGAGGCGCTGGGCGTGTTCCTGACGGTGCCGCGCTTCGCTAGCTTCGCCCGCGGCGCGGCCGTGGTCATCCTCTCCGATGGGCTGGAGCGTGGCGACCCCGCGGCGCTGGTGCTGGCGATGCGGCGCCTGCGCAGCCTGGCCTGGCGGGTGATCTGGCTGACCCCGCTCGCCGCCGATCCGAGCTTCCGGCCCGAGACCGGCGCGCTGCGCGCGATCCTGCCCTTCATCGACGAGCTGGGGAACGGCTCGGGCCCCGCTGCGATCGCGCGGCACCTGGTCGGGCCTGGGCCGCTGGCGCAGGCGGGGGGCGCCGCATGAGGATCGTGGACGCCCATTTCCACGTCTGGCGCCGAGCCGACCTGCCCTGGCTGATGGGTCCGATGCAGCCGCGTATCTTCGGCCCCTACGAAGCCATCCGCCGCGACTATCCCATGGCGGAGTACCTGGCGGACATCGGGGGCAGCGGCGTCGAGAAGGCGGTCTATGTCCAGGCGAATTGGCCGGAGGACCAGGCGGTCGCGGAGGCGGCCTGGATCGAGCAGCTCGCGCTCGAGACCGGCTGGCCGCATGCGACGGTCGCCTATGCCGACATGACGGCCGAGGATGCGCGGCCCGCGCTCGACCGGCTGGCGCGCTTCCCGCGGGTGCGCGGCATCCGCCAGCAATTCCACTGGCACCGGAACCCGCTCTATCGCTTCGCCGCCCGCCCCGACCTGTGCGGCGACGCGACGGTGCGCCGGAACATCGCCCGGCTCGCGGATTACGCCTTCAGTTTCGACTTGCAGGTCTTCGCCGACCAGATGGCGATGGCGGCGGATCTCGCCGCCGCCTGCCCGCGCGTGACCTTCGTGCTGCAGCATGCCGGGATGCTGGAGGATCTCTCCGCCGCCGGCCGCGACGCCTGGCGAGCCGGCATGGCGGCGCTGGCCGCCTGCCCGAACGTGGTGGTGAAGCTCTCGGGCTTCGGCACCTTCCTGCACCGCAGCGACGCGGCCCATGTCGCCTGGGTGACGGGCGAGACGCTCGCACTGTTCGGCGCGGCGCGCTGCCTTTGGGGATCGAATTTCCCCATCGAGAAGCTCTGGACGGGCTACGCCCCGCTGCTCGGCGCCCATCTGCAGGCCGCGGGAGGGCTGGAGGAGACGGCGCGGCGGGCCCTGTTCTTCGACAACGCGTGCCGGGTCTACCGGCTGTAGGGAGATGTGGGATGGGCCTTGAGATCAAGCTCCTCGACTACGGCGACATCGAGCTGGAATCAAGCTTCCTGGTGCTGGCACGGGACTGCGGCCGCATCCGGCGGGTGCCCGTCTACGGCTTCCTGATCCTGGGCGGGCGCTGGCCGATCGTGGTGGATACCGGCTACCGCGACAACGCCATCATGGAAACGCTCGGCATGCGCGGCCTCCAGTTCCATGAGAACATGATCGAGCGTCAGCTCGCCCGCTTCGGCGTCAAGCCCGGCGATGTGCGCTACGTGCTGCATACCCACCTGCATATCGATCACGCTGGCAAGGACGACCACTTCCCGATGAACACCACCGTGGTGGTGAACCGGCGCGAGCTGGAATGCTCGGTTTCCGGCCTGATGCATCCGCAGTATCCCAAGCCGGACATCCAGCACCTGATCGAGCGGCTGCACACGCGCCACGCGCTGCGCTTCGAGGACCTGGAACTGTCCGGCCCGGTCGAGATCATGCCGGGCATGGTGCTGGAGGCCGCCAATGCGCATACCGAAGGCTCGATGAACGTGCATGTCGAGACGGCCGAGGGCCTTGCCACCATCTGCGGCGACGTGATCTACGACTTCAACGATCAGGTCGTCGAGCCCGTCTTCCAGGTCAGCGCGCAGGAGCCGCAGGTGACCGGCAACCACGCTGGCTCCAAGCGGTCGGAGAAGGCGGCGATCAAGAAGCTGCTCAACTCCTCCCGCTTCCTGCTGCCGGTGCATGACAAGCCGGCGAAGATCGAACATGGCCAGGTGGTCGGCCGGCTCGACCTGCAGGTGCCCGGGCCGGTGACGCAGACGGTGGCCCGCCGGGACTGGTTTCCGGTCTGAGGAGCGCGCCGATGGCCCATGTCGCCCACGACCCCAGCTTCCGCCGGCTGATCGACGAGCACGCCCCCGTCCTCCAGGCGGGCAGCGGCTTCACCTTCACCGAGGGGCCGATCTGGCACCCGACGGAGCACTACCTGCTGTTTTCCGACATGCCTGCCGATGTGCGGCGCCGCCTCGACCGAGCTGGTGCGCGCGAGGCCACGCGCCCGTCCAACAAGTCGAACGGCCTGACCTACGACGCCGAACTCAATCTGCTCGCCTGCGAGCATGCCACCTCCTCAGTGGTGCGCCTGCGGCATGACGGCACGCGCGAGGTGCTGGCCAGCCATTTTCAGGGGCGGGAACTGAACTCCCCCAACGATCTCTGCGTCCGCTCCGACGGGTCGATCTACTTCACCGATCCCTGGTACGGCCGCATGCCGGTCTATGGCGTGGAACGCCCGCGCCAGCTTGGCTGGCAGGGCGTGTTCCGGATCCGGCCCGGCGCGAAGCCAGGCGAGGAGCCGCAGCTTCTCGTCGACCGCTTCACCTTCAGCCAGCCGAACGGGCTGTGCTTCTCGCCCGACGAATCGCTGCTTTATGTGAACGACACCGATCAGGCGAATATTCGGGTCTATGACGTGGCGGGCGACGGGTCGCTGCGCAACGGCCGCATCTTCGCCTCCGGCCTGCGCGATGCGTTGCTGCCAGGCGTACCGGACGGCATGAAATGCGACGCCGAGGGCAATGTCTGGTGCACCGCGCCCGGTGGCCTCTGGGTCCATTCCCCCGGCGGGCGGCTGCTGGGCAAGGTCTCGGTGCCGGAACCGGTGGCCAACCTGCACTGGGGTGGGGCGGACTGGCGCACTCTCTATGTCTGTGCGACCACCTCGGTCTACGCCATCCCGGTCAGGACAGGCCCGCGCAACGAACCCTTCATGAAGGCGAGACCGCAGGCCGCCGATCGACCGGCGACGCACGACGACGCGCTGCGGCTCGACCCCTCGCGCTGCGCTCTGATCATCCAGGACATGCAGAATGACGTGGTGATGGAAGGCGGCGCCTTCGCTTCCTCCGGCAGCCCCGAGCATTGCCGCCAGCAGAACGCTGTCGTCAATATTGCGCGGCTGGCGGCGCATTGCCGGTCGCGCGGCGTGCCGGTAATCCATGTCTGGTTCCTCCGGCGGGCGGATGGGCGCGACATGACGTTGAACGCGCCGCTCTTCGAAGGCTGCATCGATGCCAATGCGCTGGTCGAAGGCAGCTGGGGTGCCGAGCCGGTGCCGGGGCTGGAGGCGCAGCCCGGCGACCATGTGGTGCGCAAGGCGCGTATGAGCGCGTGGGAGGGCACGTCGCTCGAGCGCATCCTTAAGGCCGAAGGGCGCGACTTCATCATCGAGACCGGCGCCTGGACCAACATGAGCATCGAGCACACGGCGCGCACCGGCGCCGACAAGGGCTATGTCATGGTCGTCCCGCAGGATGGCTGTTCGACCATGAATGCCGACTGGCACCGGGCCTCGATCGATTACGCCATGCGCAACGTCGCCTTGGTCACGACGATCGAGGAGGTGATCCGCGCGCTCGGGTGATCGGGAGTCGCCAGGTGGCGCTTCCGCAGGAGTTGACATATTGGCTCACAGAGCGGATCGGCCCGCCCAGTCATAGATCCGACGGCATGAGGAAGACTCACGGGAGTCCGCGGATGCGCATTTCACCGTCCTTTCTTTGAGCAGTTCTGGCGTCGCCGCGACGAGAAGTCGCCGGCGGTGATCGTCGAGGTGCTGGAACCGGGCGGCGTGTTGACCATCTGACTGGACCACTGGGCGGACAACGGTATGCGCGGATTCCAGGCCCTTTACCTTGCTGACTAAGGGTCGGTCTGAATTTGGGATGTGCAGCACCGGGCACCAGTTCGTCGATTCGGCTCTATGACCAGCCGTCGACGAGAGGGGTAATCAGGCTGCCGGGTTAGCGCTGCGGACTGACGCAGTTCAGTTGGCATCGTCAACTTGAGGCGCAGTCAAGCTCCTGCGGGGGCATTGTCGCGTTAACTTGTGAGCGGACGATCTCGAGCGGGGTAGAAGGCTCGTAAGGCCTCACGCAGCGAACCGGGAGCAGGTCTCCTGTCATCAGGTGCAGAACGCCGTGTCATTTGTCGTCCAACCCCGCCCAAGAAGGACCGGGAACAGCCCATTCCGCACGACAAGGCGCTCTACCGCTACCGCATCGAGATAGCCTTCGGCCGCCTCAAGAACTAGCGCCGCATCGCAAGCCACTACGACCGATGCGCCACCACCATCTTCGGTGCCATCACCCTCGCCGTAATCCTCTGGCTCAGGCAATGTGTCCGAAGCCTAGAATGGTTTCCGTTCGCCTAAGGCTCACGGAACCCACTCTAGCTTGTCGTTTGATGAAGCAAATTACCTGATCGGATGACCCCATCCGATCAGGGTTTCTCTAATCAGCGCCCGCCTCAAATGAGGTGACGAGGCCGTCGCCGCCGGCCCGCCGCGCCGCCTCGCGCAGATCTCGCGCCCGGTCCAGCAGGGCCGGGGCCAGTTCCTCCCCGCCGCGGCTCAGCACGAGGCCGATACTGCAGGTGAGGGCAAGGGCGCCGACCGGCGTCGGCACCGGCGTCGCGCGGATGGAGCGCAGCAGGCGCTCGCCCGCCGCCACGGCCTGGCTGGGGAAGATGTCGGCGAGGCAAATGCCGAAACCGGCATCGACCCGCCCGACTAGGTCCTGCACGCGGATGCGCTCATGCATCCGGTCGGCGATGCCGAGCAGTGCCGCATCCCGCACCGCGATGCCGTGCCGGGCGGTGATGCCGTCCAGCCCATCGATGCCGAGGCACAGCATGCCGACCTGCGGCCCGACCGGCTCGGCCATGCCGAGCACCGCCTCGAGGAAATGCAGGAGGGCCTCCTCGGTGACCGCGCCGGTCACCGGGTCGCGGTGGCGGCCATTCGGGTCGTCGCTCAGCGGAGCGGGGGTCATCGGGTGCGGAATCCTGCCGGACTGGTCCTGGGGAATGGTGTCCGCCAAGGCGGTTGCTGCCTGATTAATCCGGCGAAAAACCGAGTGCCCACCCTTGCGGGGGGCGGCGCGGCGGGGTCTCCTCGGCGGGACGCTGCCGTGAGGAACCCCGCATGACCGCCTTCAACGCCATCGCCCGCCGCCAGGCCGAGCTCGCCGCCATCCGCCAGGACATCCACGCCCATCCGGAGCTCGGGATGGAGGAGCATCGCACGGCGGAGCTGGTGGCCCGGAAGCTGGAGGAATGGGGGATCGAGGTGCATCGCGGCGTCGGCGGCACGGGCGTCGTCGGCGTGCTGCGATCGGGCAATGGCGAGGCGGCGATCGGGCTGCGCGCCGACATGGACGCGCTGCCGATGGAGGAGGCCAACGACCTGCCCTACCGCAGCACCGCCCCCGGCCGGATGCATGCATGCGGCCATGACGGCCACACCACCATGCTGCTCGGCGCGGCGCAGTACCTGGCGGAGACGCGGGCCTTCAACGGCACGGTGAACTTCATCTTCCAGCCGGGCGAGGAGGGCTGCGGCGGGGCGCTCGCCATGCTGCGGGACGGGCTGTTCGAGCGCTTTCCCTGCGACCAGGTCTTCGCCATGCACAACCGGCCGGGGCTGCCGGTCGGCGAATACGCCATCCGCAGCGGGCCGACCGCGGCGGGCGGCGCCTTCTTCGACATCGTCGTGGAAGGAAAGGGCTCGCACGGGGCGCGGCCGGAAGCAGGGATCGACCCGGTACTGGCGGCCTGCCACATCGCAACTGCGCTGCAATCCATCGTCTCGCGCAACATGCCGCCGATGGAGACGGCCGTGCTCAGCATCACCAAGGTCACGGGCGGCGATGCCTACAACGTCATCCCACAGACGGCGAAGCTCTCCGGCACGGCACGCTTCTTCAGCGAGCGGGCCCGTGGGCTGCTCGAGATGGGGATGAAGCGCGTGGCCGAGGGCGTCGCCGCCGGGCTGGGTGCTGCGGCGAGCCTCGACTTCCGCCTGATCTTCGCACCCACCATCAACGCGCCGGAGCAGACCGAGCGCTTCGCCGCCGCCGCCGTGGAGCTGGTGGGGGAGGCGAAGGTCGACCGCACCAAGGCGCCCGGCATGGGCTCCGAGGATTTCAGCTTCATGATGGAGCGGGTGCCGGGCGCCTACCTGCATGTCGGCAACGGCGACAGCGCGACCGTCCACAACCAGCGTTACAATTTCAACGATGCCGCCATTCCCTACGGCGCCGCGCTGCTGGCCCGGCTGGTGGAGCGCGAACTGCCGAAGGGCGCAGCGGGCTGATGCCGCCCTCGCGGCGGGCGGCGCTCGGCCTCGCCGGCGCGGTTCTGCTCGGCGGCAGGGTGGATGCGCAGAACGGGGCGCTGGCGACCCTGCCGGGCGTCAGGCAGTTCGACCTCGCTCCGCGATCCAGCGGGCGGCCGCCCTGGCGCATCTTCCTCCGCCGCCCGGACGGACCGGCGCCGGCCGCGGGCTGGCCGGCGCTGTTCCTGCTCGACGCCAATGCTGTGATGGGGATTGCCGCGGATGCGCTGCGCGTGCAGGCCGCCTTCCCCGGCGAGACGGGCATCCGCGATGGCGTGCTGGTCGGCATCGGCTATCCAACCGAGGCGGCCTATGACGACCGCCGCCGCGCCTTCGACCTGACGCCGCCGCCGGAGAAGGGGCGCACCGGCGGGGCGGAAGGCTTCCTCCGCTTCATCGAGGAGGAGCTGCAGCCCTTCGTCGCGCAGCAGGTACCGCTCGACCGGTCCCGGCAGGGGGTCTTCGGCCATTCGCTGGGCGGGCTCTGCGTGGTCTGGTCGTTGCTGGCACGGCCGCGCGCCTTCACCCATTGGGTGGCGATCAGCCCCTCGCTGCAGTTCGACGCGGAGCTGATCGGCCAGGCGGCGCAGCGCTTCGCCGCGCTGCCGGCGGCGGAGCGCGGGCAGGCGCGAGTGCTGCTCGGCGCAGGGGAGTTCGAGGAGCGGCTGGCGCCCTTCCAGGCGGCGGCGGGCGATGCGGCGATGCGGCGGGAGAGCATCGGGCGGCTCCGCATCCCGGCCCGCGCGCGGGAAATGGCGGACCGGCTGCGCGACCTCGGCATCGCCGCGCGCTTCGAGCCGATCTCGGGCGAGACGCATTTCTCCGAGATCCCGGTGGCGGTGAACCGGGCGCTGCGCTTCGTGCTCGGCCCCGATCAGTAGGCCGGCTCGGGGCGGAGCCAGACGGCGGTGTCGTGGAATACCGCGCCGCCGGCCGGCAGCGCCGCCTCGTCGCTGGTGAGGGCGTTGATCCCGCAGGCCGCCCTGCCGGCATAGGAGGCGGCGGGCCAGACGCCCTCGGCCACCAGCGTCCCCGGCTGCTGCCCCTCGGCGAGCTGCGCATGCAGCAGCAGCTCGCCGCGCGCATTGCCAATGCGGACCAGCACCCCCTCCGCGATGCCGAGCCGCGCGGCATCCTCTGGGGCGAGGCGGAGCGCCGGGCGGACCTCGCGGCGCCGGGCTGTCGGCGTCTCGGTGAAGGTGGAGTTGAGGAATTGCCGCGCGGTCGGGGCGACGAGGCGGAACGGGTGCTCCGCCGTCGCCGCATCCTGCAGCGGCGCCTGGTCGGGCAGGGGCGGGAGCCGTCCCTCAGAATCGCCGAGCGCCTGCCAGTCGGCGCGGAAGCGGAAGCGCCCGTCCGGATGGCCGAAGCCATCCAGGAAATGCGCTCGCTCGAAGGAGGGCTGCACGTCCAGCCAGCGCCGCTCCGTCAGAGCCTCGGCGCCGGGATAGCCGGAGGCGCGCAGCGTCGCATCCGCGAGTTCCAGCGCGCTCATCCGGAAGCTTGGGTGGTCCAGGCCGAAGCGCTGCGCGAGGGCGCAGACGAGGTCGTGGTTCGACATTGGCTCGCCTGGCGGCTCCACCAGCTTGCGGCCGATCTGCACATGGCTGTGCCCGCCGGCCTGGTAGATGTCGTCGTGCTCCAGGAACATCGTCGCCGGCAGCAGGATGTCGGCATAGCGCGCGGTCTCGGTGAGGAACTGCTCGTGGACGACGGTGAAGAGGTCCTCGCGCAGCAGCCCGGCGCGGACGCGGTTGCTGTCCGGGCAGACGGCGGCGGGATTGCCGCTCTGCACCAGCAGCGCATGCACCGGCGGGCCGCCCTGCAGCGCCGACGGATCATTGGCGAGGATGCTGGCGATGCGGCTCATGTCGAGCTCGCGGATGGCGGGGTCCCGCAGCGCATGGCCGTCGATCAGCGACTTGTCCCAGGCATAGATGCCGCGGTTGTTCCAGAGCGCGCCGCCGCCCTCGTGCTGCCAGGCGCCGGTGACGGCGGGCAGGCAGCTGACGGCATGCATGGCCGCCGCGCCGCCGCGGCCGCGGGTGAAGCCGAAGCCGACGCGGATGTAGGAGCGCGGCGTGCCGGTGTAGAGCCGGGCGAAGGTCTCGATCTCCGCGACAGAGAGGCCGGTGATCGCCGCCGCCCAGGCCGCGCCGCGGCTGGCGAGATGCGCCTCGAGCGCCGCCGCATCGGCGGTGTACCGATCTATGTAGGCGCGGTCGGCGAGGCCGTCGCGGAAGGCGCAATGCATCACCGCGCAGGCCAGCGCCGCATCCGTCCCCGGCCGCAGCGGAAGGTGAAGGTCGGCGACGGCAGCGGTGCCGGTGCGGTAGGGGTCGATGACGACGAGCTTCGCCCCGCGCTCCTTCCGCGCGCGGCTCACATGCGCCATGACGTTGACCTGGGTGGCGACGGGGTTGCCGCCCCAGACCACGATCAGGTCGGCGAGCGCCATCTCGCGCGGGTCGGTGCCGGTGATGCGGCCGCAGCCGGCCAGCCAGCCCGCGGAGGCGATCGCCGTGCAGATGGTCGGCTTGCGGCCGGACCAGCGCATGGCATGGCGCAGGCGGAAGATGCCGTCGCGGTTGACGAGGCCCATAGTGCCGGCGGAGCTGTAGGCCCAGCAGGCCTCGCTGCCATGCGTGGCGGCGACCTCGGTGAAGCGCCCGGCAATGCGGTTCAGCGCCTCCTCCCACGAGATGTGGCGGAACTGTCCGCTGCCCTTCGGCCCGGTGCGGAGCAGGGGGTGGGTCAGCCGCTCGGGATGGTGGATGCGCTCGGCGTAGCGCGCGACCTTGTTGCAGATGACGCCGGCCGTATAGGGGTTGTCCGCCCCGCGCACCGCGCCGATCCGCACCCCGTCCAGCACCTCCACATCGAGCGCGCAGGTGCTCGGGCAGTCATGCGGACAGACGGACGGGCGGAGCTGGACGGTCATGCGGGTCACCTCGCTGCAGGCGGAATGATGCAAGGCTTGCGCCACGGACAGGAAAAATCCTTGTCGCGGAGCCCATGGCGGCATCTTATCCCTTTCACATTGTCGAGGCATCCCGTCCTTCGCATGAGCCAGACCTCCCCCGGCTGGATCGGCCTTTTCGATCTCTTCCGCATCGGCGTCGGGCCCTCCAGCTCGCATACCGTGGGGCCGATGCTGGCCGCCGGGCATTTCGCCGCCCGGCTCGACCCGGCCTGGCCGGTCGAGCGGATCAGCGTCGCGCTCTACGGCTCGCTCGCCCTGACCGGGCGCGGGCATGCGACGGACCGGGCGGTTTTGCTCGGCCTCGCCGGCGCCCGGCCGGAGGAGATCGACCCGGACGAGGCCGCCATGCTGACGGAGTCGGTGCGGCAGGCGCGGCGGCTCACCCTGCCCGACGGGCGGCGGATCGGCTTCGACCCGGCGGCGGATATCCTCTTCCACCCGCGCGAGACCCTGCCGCTGCACACCAACGCGCTGCGGATCACGGCCGAGGCGCCGGGGCGGGCGGCGATCGTCCGCACCTACTATTCCGTCGGCGGCGGCTTCGTGGTGGACGAGGCGGGGCTGCCGCTCGGCGACGGCGCGGCGGAGGTGGTGGAGGTGGAGGTGCCGCATCCCTTCGCCGATGCGGCGGAGCTACTGCGGCGGGCAGGGGAGACGGGTCTCGGCATCGCCGGGCTGATGCGGGCGAATGAGCTGAGCCTCCGCAGCCCGGCCGCGCTCTCGGCGGGCATCGCCCGCATCCGGGAGGCGATGCGCGCCTGCATCGCCCGGGGCCTCCGCGGCGAGGGGGAGCTGCCGGGCGGCCTCCGCGTCCGCCGCCGCGCCCCGGCGCTGCTGCAGCGGCTCGAGGCACGGGCGGCGCGGAACGAGGCGGATCCGCTCGGCGCGATGGACTGGGTTAACCTCTGGGCGCTTGCGGTGAACGAGGAGAATGCCGCGGGCGGCCGGGTGGTGACGGCGCCGACCAACGGCGCCGCCGGCATCATCCCCGCCGTGCTGCAGTATTACGAGCGCTTCGTGCCCGGGGCGGAGCCGGCGGGGGTCGAGACTTTCTTCCTGGCCGCTGCCGCGACCGGCGCCATCATCAAGCGCAATGCCTCCATCTCGGGGGCCGAGGTAGGCTGCCAGGGCGAGGTCGGCTCGGCCTGCGCCATGGCGGCGGCGGGGCTGGCCGCGGCGCTCGGGGGGACGGATGCGCAGGTCGAGAATGCGGCGGAGATCGGCCTCGAGCACAATCTCGGCCTCACCTGCGATCCGGTGGCGGGGTTGGTGCAGGTGCCCTGCATCGAGCGGAACGCCATCGGCGCGGTGAAGGCGATCAATGCCGCGCGACTCGCCCTGCATGGCGACGGGCGGCACCTGGTGAGCCTCGATCAGGTCGTGGCGACGATGCGCCAGACTGGGCTCGACATGTCGCACAAGTACAAGGAGACCTCGCTCGGCGGGCTCGCGGTCAACGTCGTCGAGTGCTGAGGCTGGCGGATGGGGTGGGATTCGAACCCACGAACCCTTGCGGGTTGGCGGTTTTCAAGACCGCTGCCATAGACCACTCGGCCACCCATCCTTTGCTTGCGCGGTCCGAGGGGGTACATCTAGCGCCTCTCCTGGGATGGGACAAATGATGCGATCGGCTGCCGCAGCACTGCCTGCCCTTCTGTTGCTTGCCGGCACCGTCGCCGCGCAGGACCTCCCGGCGCCGGACCGGCGCGGGGCCCTCAGCATCGTCACCGAGAACGACAGCTACGCCCGGAGCACGGACCGCTGGTACACCAACGGCTTCCGCTTCAACTGGGCCTCGGCCGAGGACAACCTGCCCGGGCCGCTGGCGGCGCTGGACGAGGCTCTGGCTGGGCTGTTCGGCCCGGCGCGGAGCCGCTGGGGGCTCGGCTTCGGCCAGAACATGTACACCCCCCGCGACATCCGCCCCCGCGACCCCGATCCGCGCGACCGGCCCTATGCCGGCTACCTCTATGGCGAGATCTCGCTGGACCGGCGGACGCAGACGACGCTCGACCGCTTCAGCCTGCAGGTCGGCGTGGTTGGGCCAAGCTCGCTCGCCCGGCCGACGCAGGATGTGGTGCATTCCATCCTCGGCGACCGCGAGGCGCGCGGCTGGCGCTACCAGCTGCGCGACGAGCCGGTCTTCAACCTGAATTACGACCGCATCTGGCGCGTGCCGGTCGCCAGCCTGCCGGGCGGGCTCGGCGTCGACACGCTGCCGAGCGTGACCTTGGCCGCCGGCACGGTGCAGACCTATGCCGGCATCGGCGGGCGCATCCGCATCGGCCAGGGGCTCGAGCGAGACTTCGGCGCGCCGCGCATCCGCCCGACCATCGCCGACACGCCGGCCGCGGTGGGCGAGGGCTTCGGCTGGTACCTCTTCGCCGGCGCTGGCGGCCGGGCAGTGGCGCGGGACATCTTCCTCGATGGCAATACCTACCGGGACAGCCGCTCGGTCGACCATCGGCCCTTCGTCGGTGATCTCGAGCTTGGCGGGGCGATCTTCTGGCAGAATGTCCGAATCAGCTACACGCAGGATTTCCGCAGCAAGGAATTCGTCGGGCAGAAAAAGGACTTCGTCTTCGGCGCGCTGTCGCTCTCGGTGTCGTTCTAGGGCAAGCGCCGAACAGACGGGATCGTCCGACCGGAGGCATCTGCCGGCCAGATAACAAGCTGGGGCAGGCTCCGTAAGCCAAGCCGGACGGGACTCGCTCTAGGCCAGCGAGAAGCGGATGGAGACCGCGGTGCCGCCGGGCCCAGCGGTCTGCGTCACCATCCCTCCGACGCCCTGCGATAGGCTCTCGACGATGCGACGGCCGAGGCCGGTGCCGCTCGCGGAGGGCTTGGCCGCGGTGCCGACGCCCTGGTCCTGCACCGCGAGCAGCCCATGGTCCTCCTGCCGCTCCAGGCGCACGGTGATCGGGCCCTCCTCGCCGGCGGGATAGGCGTATTTCAGCGCGTTGGTGACGAGCTCGGTGAGGATGACGCCGAGCGAGACGGCGCGGTCGGTCGGCACCTCGATCGGCTCCGCCTCGAAACCGATGGGCCGGCCGCCGACCGAGCGGGCGATCTCCGCCACCAGCCCGGCCAGGTAGTCGTGCAGCGCGACGCTGCGCACGTCGTCCGAGGTGTAGAGGCGGCGATGCACCTGGGCGACGGCGGCGATGCGGTTGCGCATGGCGGCCAGCGCCTCGCGCGCCGCAGGGTCCTGCACCGCGCCTTCCTGCAGCCGGGTGAGCGAGGCGATGAGCTGGAGGCTGTTGGAGACGCGGTGATTCACCTCACGCAGCAGCGTGGCGCGCTGATTGGCCAGCTCCTCCGCGCGGTCGCGGGCCTCGCGCACCGCGGCCTCGGCGGCGTCATGCGCACGGCGCAGCGCCTCGCGCTCGATGGCGCTCTCGATCGCCGAGCGCAGCAGCAGCAGGAAGTCGCCGCCCGCCTCCTTGATCACATAGTCAGCCGCCCCGGCGCGCAGCGCGGCGATGGCGATGCGCCCCTCGTCCGAGCCGGTGACGTAGATGATGGGGGGCTGGCCCGGCAGCTCGCGCAGTTGGGCGAGGGTGTCGAGCCCGTCCTGCTCCGGCATGTAGTGATCGAGGCAGATGGCGTCGAACCCGCCCTCGGCCGCAAGCGCGACGCCGGCCGGACCGTCCGGCGCGGTCACCACGGCATAGCCCTGGCGCTCCAGGTCGCGCTGCACCAGGCGGCGAAGGCCGGGTTCGTCGTCGATATAGAGGATGCGGCGAGGCGGGGTCATCGTGCGAACGGGTGAGGGGGTTACGGGGTGGGCGGCACCTGGATCACGGCCAGGAACAGGCCAAGCTGCCGCACGGCCTGTGCGAATGTCTCATAATTGACAGGCTTGGTGATATAGACGCTGCAGCCCAATTCGTAGCAGCGCCTGATTTCCCGCTCGTCATCCGTCGTGGTCAGCACGATGACGGGGACGGGCTTGAGCTGCGGGTCCGCCTTGAGCCGGGCCAGGATGTCGAAGCCCGACATGTCCGGCAGGTTGAGGTCGAGCAGCACCAGCAGCGGCCGGTTCTCCGGCCGGCCGGAGCCCACCAGGAAGTCGAGCGCCGTCGTGCCGTCGAGGAAGTGGCGGACCTCGTTGAAGACGCCGGCGCGCTTCAGGTTCTTCTCGATCAGCCGGGCATGGCCCTCGTCATCCTCGACCATGACGATGGTGACGGCCTGGGCGGCGGCGTTCATGCGGTGCTGTCCTCTGCGCGGGGCGGCGGGGAACTGGCGGGTGCTGCGAGCGCCAGGGTGACGCGGAAGGTGGAGCCGAGGCCGGGGGCCGAGCGGCATTCGACGTCGCCGCCGAGCCGGCGGGCCAGCGCCCGCACATGGGCCAGGCCGATCCCCTCGCCCGGACGGTCCTGCCGGCCGGAGCGGCGGAACAGCTCGAAGATGCGGCCATGGTCGCGCGGGTCGATCCCCCGGCCGTTGTCCTCGACCTCGACCAGCACATGGCTGCGGGTGGTGCGGCTGCGGATCACGATGCGGCCGGGGCGGGCGGGGTCCAGGTACTTCACCGCATTGTCGATCAGGTTGCCGAAGATCTGCTCGACCGCGAGCCGGTCGCTGCGGATGCGCGGCAGGCCGGGGGCGAGGCTGAGGCTGGCGCCGGCCTCGTCGAGCTGGTGCTGCTGCGTGGCGACAAGGCTGACGAGGAGCGCCTGCAGGTCGATCGGCTCCGGGTTCAGCACCCGGCGGCCCTCGCGCGAGAGGCGGAGGATGGCGTTGATCAGCCGGTCCATCCGCTGGGTGGAGGAGCGGATGAAGCCGACCGCCTCCGGGATGTCCTCCAGGACGGCGCCGCGGGCCTCGGGGGTAACGAGGCCGGGCGCCTCGCGCTCGGCAGCCGCGATCAGCGCGCCGAGCGGCACGATGGCCGACTCCAACTCGGTGGTGAAGCCCATCACGTTCACCAGGGGCGCCCGCAGGTCATGCGAGACGATATAGGCGAACCGTTGCACTTCGTCATTGGCTTCCGCGAGGGCGGCGGTGCGTTCCTCGACCCGGGACTCGAGCGAGGCATTGGCGGCGGAAATCTCGGCCTGGGCGGCTTCCAATGCCTGGGTGTAGCGGCGGGCGAGGAAGGCGGCACCGATGGTGACCGCCAGCATCATCACGAAGGCGCCGGCCGCCCCGAGCAGCAGCAGGCGGCCGTTGGCGATCAGCCCCTCGCTGCGGGCCCTGCCGCGGGCCAGGCTGCGGGCCTCGATGCCGGCCACCGTGCTGCGGATGGCGTCCATCGCCGCCTTGCCGCGGTCGGTCCGGACCAGGTCGAGGGCCTGCTCCGCCTGGCCTGCCTCCGCCAGCGCGATGGTCTCCGTCAGCTCGGCGAGCTTCGCCTCCACCTGTTGCTGCAGGAGGCGGGCGGCGGCCGCGTTGCCGCCATCGGCGATGATCTGGCTGACCAGGGCGGGCAGCTCCTGCGGCAGCTCGGCGACGGCGCGGCGAAAGGGGTCGAGGTAGCGCGCCTCGCCGGTCAGCAGGAAGCCGCGCTGGCTGGTTTCCGCGTCCTGGACCAGGGAAAGCACCTGGCTGGCGGAGACCCGGATATCCTGCGTCGAGACGACGCCGCTGGCGAAGCTCCGGGTTTCCTCGACCAGCCAGACCAGCCCGGCGCCGCTCGCCAGCAGCGCGGCGAAGCCCACCGCCATCAGCAGCAGCGAGAGGCGGCCGAACAGGGACTTGTTGATCGGCATGGCGCCAGCCGGGACTCTCGCGGGGCTCGGCCTAGCGGATTACCGGGGCATCGGCTCCACCGCAAGCGGCGCCGCCCTTGCCGAGGCCGGGGATGCAGGGCCAGATGCGGCCTGTCCAAGAATGCGGGAGGGGCCCGGTGAACGTCCTGGCGAATGGCGCATCCAACCTGGTGCGGGCCGACCGCGAGTCGGAAGGCGGGCGGCTGCGGCTGATGCATGCCATGGAGCGTAAGCTCCTCTGGCTTTCCGCCTGGATGATCCACCATGCCAATCACGTCCGGCCGAACCGGGACGGGCTGAAGGTGGGCGGGCACCAGGCCTCCTGCGCCTCCGTCATCTCGATCATGACCGCGCTCTACTTCGAGATCCTGAAGCCCGAGGACCGGCTGGCGGTGAAGCCGCATGCCGGGCCGGTCTTCCATGCCGTCAACTACCTGTTCGGGCGACAGGAGCGGGCGAAGCTCGAGACGCTGCGGCAGTTTGGCGGCATCCAGCCCTACCCGTCGCGGGTGAAGGACGGCGCGGAGGTCGACTTCTCGACCGGCTCGGTCGGCCTCGGCGTGGCGCTGACCAGCTTCGGCAGCCTGGTGCAGGACTACGTGCACCTGCACGGCCTGGCGCGGCCCGGCGTGCCGGCGGGGCGGCACATCGCCATCGTCGGCGATGCCGAGCTCGACGAGGGCAACATCTACGAGGCCCTGCTCGAGGGCTGGAAGCACGATGTCCGCCATGTCTGGTGGATCATCGACTACAACCGCCAGAGCCTCGACTCCGTGGTGCAGGACCGGCTGTTCGGCCGGATCGAGGGCCTGTTCCGCGACATGGGCTGGAATGTCGTCACCCTGAAATACGGCCGCAAGCTGGAGGCGGCCTTCGCCCGCGAGGGCGGCGAGGCGCTGCGCCGCTGGATCGACGACTGCCCGAACAGCCTCTACTCGGCCCTCACCTTCCAGGGGGGCGCGGCCTGGCGGGCGGCGCTGCTGACCGATCTCGGCCGGGAGGATGGCATCCGCGCCATCATCGACCCGCTCTCCGACGAGGAGCTGGGCGCGCTGATGACCAATCTCGGTGGGCATGACGTGGCGGCGCTGCTGGAGGCCTTCCGGGCGCAGGATGCCGCGGGCGACCAGCCGACCTGCTTCATCGCCTACACCATCAAGGGCATGGGCCTGCCCTTCGCCGGGCACAAGGACAACCATGCCGGGCTGATGACGCGCGAGCAGATGGCCGGCTTCAAGCGCGAGATGGGCATCGAGGACGGCCAGGAATGGGAGCCCTTCGCCGGGCTCGATGTGTCGGAGGCGGAGCTGCGCGCCTTCGTCGAGGGTGCGCCCTTCGCGCGGAAGCTGGCGGAGGAGGGGCGGCGGCTGGCTGCCCCGACCGTCCCGGTGCCGGAGGCCTTCCCGATGCCGCGGGTGCCGGCTGGGCGGAAGCTCTCGACCCAGGCGGCCTTCGGCGAGGTGCTGGCCGAGCTCGGGCGGGGGCAGGGGGCGGCGGCGCCGATCGCCGGGCGGATCGTCACGACCAGCCCGGATGTCACCGTCTCGACCAATCTTGGCGCCTGGGTGAACCGGCGCGGCGTCTTCGACCGGCACCTCAAGAACGACGTGTTCCGGGATGCGAAGCTGGCCTCCGCGCAGCGCTGGGGCATGTCGCCGGAGGGGCAGCATATCGAGCTCGGCATCGCCGAGCAGAACCTGTTCCTGCTGCTCGGGGCGCTCGGCCTTTCGCACTCGCTCTACGGGGCGCGGCTGCTGCCGGTGGGGACGGTCTACGACCCCTTCGTCAACCGCGGCCTCGATGCGCTGATCTATGCCTGCTACCAGGATGCGCGCTTCATGTTGGTCTCGACGCCCTCGGGCCTGACCCTTGCCCCGGAGGGCGGGCAGCACCAATCGGTCAACACGCCGCTGATCGGCATCGCCCAGGACCGGCTGGCGAGCTACGAGCCGACGCATGCCGATGAGCTCAGCATCCTGATGCGCTGGGGCTTCGAGCACATGCAGAAGCCGGACGGCAGCGCGGTCTGGCTCAGGCTCTCGACGCGGGGGCTGGAGCAGCCGCCTCGGAAGCTCGACCCGGCGGCGGTGGTCGCGGGCGGGCATTGGGTGGTGGCGCCGGCGCCGGGGGCGCGGATCGCCATCGCCTATCAGGGGCCGGTGGCGCCGGAGGCCACGGCCGCCTTCGAGGAGCTTCGGACGGAGGAGCCGGGGGCGGGCCTGCTCGCCATCACCAGCCCGGACCGGTTGCATGCCGAGTGGCTGGCGGCGCGGCGGAAGGCCCGCGGCGGCTTCGGCGCGCCGAGCTGGGTGGAGCAGCTGCTGGCGCCGCTGGCGCCGGATGCGGCGCTGGTCACGGTGCTCGACGGTCACCCGGCGGCGCATGCCTGGCTCGGCGCGGTGCGCGGCCAGCGCGTGGTGCCGCTCGGCGTCGACCGCTTCGGGCAGGCGGGGGACATCCCCGACCTTTACCGCGAATACGGCCTCGACGCCGACAGCATCCTCGATGCCTGCGCGCAGGCGCTGCTGGGCTAGCGCAGGGCAGGGGCCAGGGCGCGGCGGAAGAAGGCGATGAAGCCCTCCTGGTCCGGGCCGATCTGGTTCAGGATCAGGTGGTCGAAGCCGGCCTTGCGGAAGGTCTCGATCCGCTCGAGGAAGGCCGCCGGCTCCGGCCCGGCCGGCACCTGGGCGGCCATCATCTCGGGCGCCACATGCTCCGTCGCGGCGGCGAAGGCCTCGGTGCTTGGCAGCTCCGCCATGACCTTCCAGCCGGTCACCGACCAGCGGGCGTAGTGACGGGCGGTCTTGAGCCCCTCCTCCTTGCTCGGGGCGAAGCAGACCGAGATCTCGGCATAGCAGGGGCCGGTGCCGCCGGCCTTGCGATAGGCTTCGACCAGCTCCGGCTTCGGCTCGGTGGCGATCAGCCCGTCAGCCTTGTGGGCGGCCAGGCGCGAGGCCTCGGGCCCGCCGGAGGCGAAGATCACCGGCGGCTTGCGCTGCGGCCGGTCGAACAGCCTTGCATGGTCGAGCTGGAGGTAGCGGCCGCGGTAGTTGCTCAGCTCTCCGGTCAGCAGCCCCTGGATGATCTCCAGCGCCTCGCCCATCCGCGCATGGCGCTCGCCGACCCCGGGCCAGCCCTCGCCGACGACATGCTCGTTCAGCCGCTCGCCGGCGCCGAGGCCGAGGGTGAAGCGGTCCTCGCTCAGGATGGCGAGCGTCGCGGCCGCCTGGGCGATGATCGCCGGATGGTAGCGCATGATCGGGCAGGTGACGGCCGTCATCAGCCCAATGCGGCTGGTCGCCTGCGCCATGGCGCCGAGGACGGACCAGGCGAAGGAGGCGTGGCCCTGCTCCTCCACCCAGGGCGAGAAGTGGTCGGAGATGGCGGAGAATTCGAAGCCTGCTGCCTCGGCGGCAACGAGGTTCCGGACGAGGGCGCGCGGGGCGTGCTCCTCCGCCATCAGCTTGTAGCCCAGGATGGTCATGCGCGGGGTGCCTCGCCGGAGGGAAGGATGCGGGTGGCAACGTAGGGCCCGAGGAACGGTTGCGCCGGCGCCGCGCTAGCCGGCCATCGCCGGAGGTATCGCCCCTTGCTCTCGCTGCTGGACCTGGCTGCCTTGCTGCTGACCCTATCGGCCGGGTTCGGCTGGCTCAACTACCGCTTCCTGAAGCTGCCGAGCTCGATCGGGTTGCTGGGAATGGGGCTGGTAGCCTCGCTGCTGATGGTGGGCCTCGACCTCGCCTTTCCGCAGGAGCCTCTGCACCGGGCACTGACGCAGGCGCTGCAGGCTATCGACTTCGAGAAGACGGTGATGGACGGGCTGCTCGCCTTCCTGCTCTTCGCCGGGGCGCTGCATCTCGACATCGGGGCGCTGCGGGGGCGGGCGCTGCCGGTGGCGGTGGCGGCGAGCCTCGGCACGGTGATCTCGACGGGGGTGATCGGGGGCGGGCTGTGGCTGGCCTCGGGGCTCGTCGGCCATCCGCTGCCGCTGGCCTGGGCCCTGGTCTTCGGCGCGCTGATCAGCCCGACCGATCCGGTGGCGGTGCTCGGGACGCTGAAGGCGGTGAACGTGCCGCGGGCGCCGGAGACCGACATGTCCGGCGAGTCGCTGTTCAATGACGGCGTGGGGGTCGTCATCTTCTCGCTGCTGGTGGCGGTGGCGCTGGGCGAGCATGCCGGTCCGGACGACATCGCCCTCCTCTTCCTGCGCGAGGCGGTGGGCGGGGCGGCGCTCGGGACGCTGACCGGCTTCGTCGCCTACCACATGACGCGGCGGGTCGACGAGCATGCGCTGGAGGTGATGCTGTCGCTGGCATTGGCGACCGGGACCTACGCCCTGGCGCAGTCGCTGGAGACGAGCGGGCCGATCGCGGTCGTGGCGGCGGGCCTGCTGCTCGGCAACCGCGGCGCCCGGCTCGGCATGAGCGAGCGGACGCGGCGCTATGTCTTCGGCTTCTGGGAGGTGGTGGATTACGGGCTGAATGCCACGTTGTTCCTGCTGATCGGCCTCGAGGTGCTGGTGATGCGCTTCGAATCCGCGTTCCTCGGCATCGCAGCGCTCGCGGTGCCGCTGGCGCTGGGCGGGCGCTTCATCGCGGTGGGGACGACGGTGCTCGGGCTGCACCGGCTGGTGTCATTCTCGCCCGGGACCGTCGCGCTGCTGACCTGGGGCGGGCTGCGCGGCGGCATCTCGATCGCCCTGGCGCTGTCCCTGCCCGAGGTCGACGAGAAGCCGGCGCTGCTGGCGGCCACCTACGCTGTGGCGGTCTTCACCGTGCTGGTGCAGGGCGGCAGCCTCGGCTGGGTGGCGCGGCGGCTGGTGCCGAAGGCGGGCTGATGCAGAGTGCATACAATATAACGTGCCTGTCACCGAGCCGTCATGCCGGCGTTGCCCGCCGCCCCTAGCCTCCGCCGCCAAGGCCGCATCGAGGCGGGCCAGGGAAGGGGAATCGATGAACGACTTCAATACGCTGGACGGCAATGCGCCGGAGGTCATCGGCCATCGCGGGGCGAGCGGCTACCGGCCGGAGCACACGCTGGAATCCTACAGGCTCGCCATCGAGCTCGGCGCCGACGTGGTGGAGCCCGACCTCGTCGTCACCAGGAACGGCGTGCTCATCGCCCGGCACGAGAACGACCTGAGCGGCACCACGGACGTCTCCGAGCGCCCGGAATTCGCCGACCGGGAGACGACCAAGGAGATCGACGGCCAGGAGATCACCGGCTGGTTTGCCGAGGACTTCACCCTGGCCGAGATCAAGACGCTCTACGCGCGGGAGCGCATCCCCGAGATCCGGCCGGACAATGCCGAGTACGACGACCTCTACCGCATCCCGACTCTCGACGAGATCATCGAGCTGGTGCGCCAGGAGGAGGCGCGGACGGGGCGCGAGATCGGCATCATCCCGGAGACGAAGCACCCGACCTTCTTCCTGCAGGAGGGCACCTACCTGGACGGCACGGCGATCCAGCAGGACACCAGCCGGCTGCTGATCGACGCGCTGGTGCGGGCGGAGTTCACCGACCCCGACCGCGTCACCATCCAGTCCTTCGAGCTCGGCAACCTGATCAAGCTGCAGCAGGAGATCATGTCGGAGGCGGATGTCGACCTGCCGCTGGTGCAGCTGCTCGGGGGCTCCTACGACCTCGCCTTCAATTTCGACCCGGGCAAGGCGTCGCTCGGCGCCGACCCCTCGGTCTACGACGAGCTCGGCCTCGACCTGTCGATGGAGAGCGCGGTCAACGAGGACCTGGTGAGCGCCGAGGCGCTGCAGGCCATGGCGCGGGTCTATGCTGAGGCGATTGGGCCCTACAAGGACTACATCCGCCCGGTGGTCGAGCTGGAAACGCCGGTGGACGGCAATGGCGACGGCCGCGCCGAGATCACCCGCAAGCTCACCGGCGAGACCACCTCGCTGGTCGAGGAGGCGCATGCGGCGGGGCTGGAGGTGGTGCCCTACACCCTGCGCCGGGAGGAGAGCTTCCTTTCGCTCACGCCGGAGGGCAAGGTCGAGACGCCGACCGAGGAGGCGCGGGCGTTGATCGAGATCGGCGTCGACGGCTTCTTCACCGACAACCCGGATATCGGCCGCGGCGCGGTGAACCAGGAATTCGAGGCCCGCAACTGGGAAGGCGCTGACTGGAACGCCATCGCCGCCGAGGCAACGCGGAATTTTGAGCGCACCGGGACGTGGTACGTCTCGGGCATCGGCTTGGGCGACCCGGACCGCGCCGAGGTGACGGACTGGAACGCCGTCGCTGCCCAGGTCGAGGCGAACTACGCCGCCACGGGGCAGTGGTTCGTCTGAGCCGGGATCGGCGCGCCTGATGCCCTTCCGCGGCTTTGCCGCGAAAGGCGGTGTAAGGCCTCAGGGATGAGGCGAGCATAGGGGACCCCACGAAGCCGCTGCGCGGCTCCGTAGGGAGTTCTCAGCCCATGTTCACCATGATCGTCTTCTTGTGGGTGAAGTGCTCGAGCATCGCCTCGAGCGAGGCCTCCTTGCCGAGGCCGCTGCTCTTCACCCCGCCATAGGACAGGTTGGCCTGGACGACGAGGTTCTGGTTGATCTGCACGAGGCCGGCCTCCAGCCGGTGCGCCAGGTCGAGCCCGACCTTCAGGTTGTTGGTCCAGAGCGAGGCCGCGAGTCCGAACTCGCTGTCATTCGCCTCCTCCAGCACCGCCTCGGCATCGTCGAAGGGTGCGATGACCGTGACCGGTCCGAAGATCTCCTCGCGCACCAGGCGGCTGTCGCGGCCGAGGCCGGTGAAGATCACGGGCTGGATGAAGAGGCCCTTCTTCAGCGCCGGGTCGCTCGGCATGGCGGAGCAGACATGGGCGGTCGCGCCCGGCGTCTGCGTGCCCTCCTCGATGAAGCCGCGGACCTTCTCGAGCTGGCCTTGCGACACGATGGTGCCGATGTCGGTCTTTTCGTCGAGCGGGTCGCCCATGGCCATGTTGTTCACCGCGTCCTTCATCGCCGCGACGAAGCGGTCGAAGATCGGGCGCTCGACATAGATGCGGCTGGCCGCGGTGCAGCTCTGGCCCTGGCGGGTGAAGCGCATGGAGGTCAGCGCGCCGCTCACCGTCTTGTCGAAGTCGCAATCGGCGAAGACGATCATCGGCGACTTGCCGCCGAGCTCGAGCGTCACCGGGATCAGCTTCTCGGCCGCGGCGCGGGCGACGATCTTGCCGGTCTCGACGCTGCCGGTGAAGGTAAGCTTGCGAACTAGCGGGTGCTCGACCAGCGGCGCGCCGCATTCCGGGCCATAGCCCGAGAGCATGTTGAAGACGCCGGCAGGCATCACGCGGTTCATCAGCTCGCAGATGCGCAGCACGGCAAGCGGCGCCTCCTCGGCGCTCTTGACCACCACCGCATTGCCGGCGACGAGGGCGGGCGCCACCTTCAGCGCCATCAGCAGCATCGGCACGTTCCAGGGGATGATCGCGCCAACGACGCCGAGCGGTTCGCGCACCGTGACGCTGAGGACGTTCGGGGCGAAGGGCACGCTCTCGCCCTTCAACTCACTCCCCAAGCCGCCGAAGAACTCGAAGATATCGGCGACGACGCCGGCCTCGACGCGGCTCTCGGTGCGGAGCGCCTTGCCGGTCTCGAGCGCGATGAGGCGGGCGAGCTCCTCCTGGTGCTCCTTCAGCAGGGCGGCGCATTGGTGGACGAGGGCGCCGCGCTTCCGCGCCGGCATCCTGGCCCAGTCCTTCTGCGCCTTGGCGGCGTTCTGCACGGCGGCGTCGACATCGGCCGCATCGCCCTCGGCGGCGCGGGCCACCTCCTCGCCGGTCGCCGGGTTGACCACGGCAAAGGACTTGCCGTTGCGGCCGGGAACATAGCCGCCGCCGATGAAGTGGTAGCCGGAGAGCGCCTTCGCCAGGGCGAAGGGGTCTAGGCTGGGGGCGGCAGGGGTCGGCATGGGCCGGTCGAGCATGGGATCCTCCGGGTCTGTGCGCGGACCATGGCGCCGGGGTGGGGCTTCCGCAAGGCCGGTCGGTCAGCGCGCCTTGCCCCGCCAGCGGAGCGATTGCGCGTTCAGCGCCGGCAGCAGCGCGGGCTCGGCCCGGATGCGCTCGGCGATGGCGACGGCCTTCCCGAACTGCTCCGCGGTGAGGTGGCGGATGGCCGGGCGGCGTACCGCCTCGTGCCAGGGGCGGCCGAGCGCGGCGTCAAGGCAGACCCGCATGAAGCAATGGTCGAGGCGGATGGGCCAGCCTTCAGCCGCCGCCATGCCGGGCAGGACCTCGCGCATCAGCGCCAGCCAGCGGGCCTCGAGCGGGATGCGGGATTGTTCCAAGGACGTCTCCTCCTCCGGCGCAGCCGATCGCCCGGGCCGGCGTTGCTGCGGATGCCGGCCCGGTTCAGTGTCGCGGCAGGGACATACGGCTTGAGCCCTCCGCCGCCAGGGGGGGCAAGGGGAGGAGCGCATGCCATCCAGTGCCTCGGGCCTCGCCGACAGCCGCACCTGGCTGGAGCGGGTATGGTCCAGCATCGCCGACCGCGGGCGGGACTATGCCGATGTCCCCTCGGGCCGCCTGCCGCCCATCGACCGGGCGCGGCGGCTGGCCGAATCCCTGCTCTCGGAGCGCGGCGAGGCCTCGGGGGCCGCCGTCGCGCGGGAGCTGCGCGACAGCCTGGCGCAGCTGGCGGGGGAGGACCGGGTCGTCTTCTTCCGCTTTCTGGCCGAGGGTTTCGGGCCCGACCCGGACCGCCTGCGCCAGGCGGCCGAGGCCTGGCTGGCGGACCCTTCGGTGGAGGCCGCCGCCCGTCTCGCCGAGGCGGCCGAGCCGCCGCGGCAGGAGCTGCTGCGGCGGATGAACATGGCCCCCGGCGGCACCGCCGCCCTGGTCGGGCTGCGCGAGGAACTGGCCGGGCCTGCCCGGAACGAGCCGGTGCTTCGCGTGCTGGATGCCGATCTGCGGCATCTCTTCGCCTCGTGGTTCAACCGCGGCTTCCTGGAGCTGCGGCGGATCGACTGGCAGACCCCGGCGGCGGTGCTGGAGAAGCTGATCCGCTACGAGGCGGTGCACGAGATCCAGGGCTGGGATGACCTCCGCCGCCGGCTCGATGCCGACCGGCGCTGCTTCGCCTTCTTCCACCCGTCCCTGCCGGGCGAGCCGCTGATCTTCGTCGAGGTGGCGCTGGTGCAGGGCCTGGCTGCCGCGGTGCAGCCGCTGCTGGCGCGGGATGACCCGTCGGGCGATCCGGCACGGGCCGACACGGCGATCTTCTATTCCATCTCCAATTGCCAGGAGGGGCTGCGGGGAATCTCCTTCGGCAATTTCCTCATCAAGCAGGTGGTGGAGGAGCTGAAGGCGGAACTGCCCCAGCTCGCCAGCTTCGCCACCCTCTCGCCGGTGCCGGGGCTGCGGCGCTGGCTGGAGCGGATGGAGGAGGCGCCGTTCCGCGCCGAGGAGGAGGCGCTGCTGACCGCGACGGCGGGAAAGGCGGACGCGGCCTCGGCCTTCCGGGCGCTGACCGAGGGCGAGTGGTGGCGGGACGAGGCGAAGCGGGAGGCGCTGCGCGGGCCGCTGCTCCGCCTGGCGGCGACCTATCTCACCCGGCCTGCGGCAGGGAAGGCGAGCATCGACCCGGTGGCCCGCTTCCATCTCGGCAACGGCGCGAGGCTCGAGCGGGTGAACTGGCTCGGCAACACCTCGGCCCGCGGCATGCGCGAAAGCTTCGGGGTGATGGTCAATTACCTTTACGACCGCGACCAGATCGAGGCCAATCACGAGCGCTTCGTGGCGTCGGGCCATGTGGCACGCTCCGCCGCGGTGGAGGCGCTGATGCAGGCGCCGTCGCGCTCCGCCCTGGCACGCCTGCTGGGCGGCGAGGAAAAGGCCGGGGCGCGGCCGGGCTGACTTGGGGACGGCCGGGCTGGATGTTGCCGTGAGGCTGGGGCATCAGAGGAGAGGATCATGGCCGCGAGGGGAGGGAGAGGGTGATGCAGGACGGAGTGAAGGGCGGGCCGCTGCGGGGGCTCAGGGTGCTCGACCTGACCCGGGTGCTGGCGGGGCCCACCTGCACGCAGATGCTGGGCGACCTCGGCGCCGAGGTCTTCAAGATCGAGCGGCCCGAGGCCGGCGACGACACCCGCGGCTTCGCCCCGCCCTTCGTGCCGAACACGCGGGAGAGCGCCTATTTCGTCGGCGTGAACCGTAACAAGAAGTCGGTCACCCTCGACCTTGCCCGGCCCGAGGGCCAGGCGGTGATCCACCGGCTGCTCGGGCATTGCGACATCCTGGTCGAGAATTTCAAGGTCGGCGCGCTGGCGAAATACGGCCTCGGCTGGGAGCATCTGCGGGAGCGGTATCCGCGGCTGATCTACTGCTCCATCACCGGCTTCGGCCAGACCGGGCCCTATGCGCCGCGGCCCGGCTATGACGCGCTGATCCAGGCAATGGGCGGCGTCATGTCCCTGACCGGGGAGCCGGGCGGGTCGCCGCAGAAGGTGGGCGTGCCGGTCGCCGACCTCTTCGCCGGGCTCTATGGCTGCATCGGCATCCTCGCCGCGGTGAACCATCGCAACGCGACGGGGGAAGGGCAGCAGATCGACATCGGCATGCTGGATACCCATGTCGCCTGGCTCGCCAACCAGGGGATGAACTACCTGGCAACGGGCGAGAACCCGCCGCGCCTCGGCAACCAGCATCCGAACATCGCGCCCTATCAAGAATTCCCGACCAAGGATGGCTACATCATCCTGGCCGTCGGCAACGACCCAACCTTCGAGCGCTTCTGCAAGGCGAACGGGCTCGAGCATCTGCTGGCCGATGAGCGCTTCGCCACCAACCCGAAGCGCGTCGCCAACCGGCAGCTCGTCACAGAGACGCTGACGCCGGTGATGCGGTTTAAGACGACGGCCGAATGGATCGAGGCGCTGGAGGCGCTGAAGATCGGCTGCGGCCCGATCAACACGCTGGAACAGGTCTTCGCCGACCCGCACGTCCAGGCGCGCAACATGGTGCTGGAGCTGCCGCACGCCTCGGGCGAGACGGTGAAGGTGATCGCCAACCCGGTGAAGCTCTCGGCGACGCCCCCCGAGTACCGGAGCCCGCCGCCCGTCCTCGGGCAGCACACGGAGGAGGTGCTGGGTGGGGTTCTCGGCATGTCGGCCAAGGAGATCGCGGGGCTGCGGGAGAAGGGGGTCCTGTAACCGCGGCGGCGGCAGCGCGTTGGCGGTGGCATGACGCCATCGCCCGTGCCCTTCCGCCCGCGGCCGCCCTGGCTGGGCGGCACCTTGCAGACGCTCCGGGCGCTGCGATGGCCCTGGCCGGCGCGGCTGCCGCCCGGGCATCGCCTCTGGCTGCCGATGGCGGATGGCGATGCGCTGGCTGCCATGCTCCATCTACCAGGTGCGGAGCATGGGCGGCCGCTGGCCGTGCTGGTCCATGGCCTGACCGGGACGGAGGACGATCCCTATCTCCGCGAGGCGGCGGCCGCGCTGTTGCGGCGGGGCTTCCCGGTCCTGCGGCTGAACCTGCGCGGCAGCGCCCGCAGCCTCGCCCGCAGCACCAGCCATTACCATCTCGGCCGCAGCGAGGACCTGGCAGAGGCGCTCGCGGTGCTGCCGGAGGCGTTGACAGGGCAGGGGTTGGTGCTGGCCGGCTGGTCGCTCGGCGGGGCGCTGGTGCTCAACCTGCTCGTCCGCGAGGGGGAGGCGCTGCCCGCCATCCTCGGCGCCGCCGCCATCGGCCCGCCGCTGGAGCCGGAGGCGGCCTATGCGGCGATCGACGCCAACCCCGTCCTCGGCCGGGCCCTGCTGGCGCTCTACCGGCGGGAGGTGCTGGCCGTGCCGGCCACCGACCTGCCCGAGCCGCTGCGCCAGGCGGCGCGGCGAGCCGGCTCGCTGATGGAGTTCGAGGCGCAGGTCACGGCGCCCCGCTTCGGCTATCCCTCGCTCGCCGTCTTCTTCGAGGTGAACCGCCCGGCCGCCGCCCTGCCGCGGTTGCGCGTGCCGACCTTGCTGGTCATGGCGGAGGACGACCCGCTGGTGCCGGTCTCGGTGATGGACGGCATCGACTGGGCAGAGTGCCCGGCGGTGCTGCCGCTGCGGGTCGCGGGCGGCGGGCATTGCGGCTTCTACGACCGGGACAAGGAAAGCCTCGCCGCCCGGGCAATCGGCGCCTTTTTCGAGGGGCTCAGTAGCCCGGGCGGGGCGTCAGCTCCATGATGACCTGGCCGAGCCCACCATCGACCAGGATCTCGCCGCCGGTCACATAGGAGGCACGCGCGCTGGCGAGGTAGATCACCGCATCGGCGATGTCCTGGGGCGTGCCGATGCGGCGGAGCGGCAGCATGGCCTCGCGCCGCTCCTTCACCCCCGGCGCCTGGTAGAAGCTCTCCGACATCGGCGTGCGGATCAACCCGGGGCTCACGACGTTGCTGCGGATGCCGTCCGGGCCCCATTCGAGCGCGAGCTGGCGGGAGAGCATGGCAACGGCCGCCTTGCTCGGGCTGTAGCCGCCGCTGCGCGGCTGCGGGTTGCTGGCCGCGATCGAGGCGATATGGACCAGGGAGCCGCCACGCCCGAGCATCTGCGGCCGGAAGGCCTGGGCGCAGAGCAGGTACCCGGTGAGGTTCACCGAGAGCAGTGTGTTCCACTCCTCGAGGGGCAGGGTGGCGAGCGGCCCGGCGCGCAGGATCCCGGCATTGTTCACCAGGATATCGGCCGGGCCCAGCTTGTCGGCCGAGGCGCGGGCGGCATCGGCGATGCTCGCTTCCGACCCGGTGTCGCAGGCGATGGCGGCGACGCGGCCGCCGGCGGCGGTGAGCTGGCCCTCGAGCGCCAGCAGCCCATCCTTCTCTCGGTCAAGCAGGGCGACGGCGGCACCGGCATCGACAAAGGCGACAGCGATGGCACGGCCCATGCCGCCCGCGGCGCCGGTGACGACCGCGATCTTGTCGGCGAGGCCGAGCCAGTCGGTGTTCATGACCGGGCGCGGAGCAGCCGCGCCGCCTCCACCGCGAAATAGGTGAGCACGCCATTGGCGCCGGCGCGCTTGAAGCCGAGCAGGCTCTCCAGCATGGCCCGCTCATGCTCCAGCCAGCCATTGCGGACCGCGGCCACGATCATCGCGTACTCGCCGCTCACCTGATAGGCGAAGGTGGGGACGCCGAAGCGATCCTTCACCCGGCGCACGATGTCGAGATAGGGCATCCCCGGCTTGACCATGACCATGTCGGCGCCCTCGGCCAGGTCGAGCGCCACCTCGCGCAGCGCCTCGTCCGAATTGGCCGGGTCCATCTGGTAAGTCTTCTTGTCGCCGCGCAAGGCCCTGCCGCTGCCGACCGCATCGCGGAAGGGGCCATAAAAGGCGGAGGCATACTTCGCCGCATAGGACATGATGCGGGTGTCGATCAGCCCGGCCTCGTCGAGCGCCGCGCGGATGGCGCCGATGCGGCCGTCCATCATGTCGGAGGGGGCGATGACGTCGATGCCGGCCGCGGCCTGGTTCACCGCCTGGGTGACGAGGATGGCGACGCTGTCATCGTTATGGACATAGTCGCCCGCCGGAGTCTCCCGGATCACCCCGTCATGGCCGTGGTCGGTATAGGGGTCGAGCGCCACGTCGCCGACCAGGCCGAGCTCGGGGAATTCGCGCTTCAGCAGGCGTGCGGCCCGGCACATCAGGTTCTCGGGGTTGAGCGCCTCGGTGCCTTCGGCATTCTTGAGCTCGGGCGGCGTCATCGGGAAGAGCGCGATGGCGGGGATGCCGAGGCTCGCCGCCCCCTCCACATGGCCGGCGAGCCGGTCGAGCGTCACGCGGACGACGCCGGGCATGGAGGCGACATCGGTGGTCTGGCCGGTGCCCTCGCGGATGAAGATCGGCCAGATCAGGTCGTCGACGGTGAGGGTGTTCTCGGCATTCAGCCGGCGCGTCCAGGCGTCGCGCCGGTTGCGCCGCATGCGTGTCGCCGGGAAGGCCCCGACGGGGGCGCCGATGCTCATGCCGCCTCCAGCGCCTGGGCGAGGTCGGCGATGATGTCCTCCACATGCTCGATGCCGATGGAGAGGCGGACATAGCCGGGCGTCACGCCGGTCGCCGCCTGCTCCTCGGCGGAGAGCTGGCTGTGGGTGGTCGTCGCCGGATGGATGGCGAGCGAGCGGGCGTCGCCGATATTGGCGACGTGGTAGAGCATCTTCAGGTTGTCGATGAAGCGGGCGCCGGCCTCGGCGCCGCCCTGCATCTCGAAGCCCATCAGGCTGCCATAGCCGCCATGCAGCGCCGCATCGGCCCGGCGCCTGGCCTCGCCGGTCTGCACGCTCGGGTGGATGACCTTCGTCACCTTGGGGTGGGAAGAGAGGTAGGCTGCGACCTTCAGCGCATTGGCGCAATGCCGCTCCATCCGCAGCGGCAGCGTCTCCAGCCCCTGGAGGAACATGAAGGCGTTGAAGGGCGACATCGGGGCGCCCATGTCGCGCAGCAGGCAGGTGCGCATCCGCAGGATGTAGGCGATGGGGCCGAGCGGCTTCGCCGCCTGGGTCCAGACCGCGCCATGGTAGCTCGGGTCCGGCTGGTTCAGGGTCGGGAAGCGGTCGCCGCCGGCCTCCCAGTCGAAATTGCCGCCATCGACCACGATGCCGCCGATGCTGGTGCCATGGCCGCCGATGAATTTGGTCGTCGAATGCATGACGACCGCGGCGCCTAGGGCGAGCGGCTTGCAGATGATGGGGGCCGCCGTGTTGTCCATGATCAGCGGCACGCCGAGGCGGCGGCCGATGGCGGCCACCTGCTCGATCGGGAAGACCTGCAGCTTCGGGTTCGGCAGGACTTCGGCATAGTAGCAGCGGGTGCGGGCGTCGGTGGCGCGGGCGAAGCCCTCCGGGTCGGCCGGGTCAACGAAGCGGACCTCGACGCCGAACTGCTTCAAGGTATTGGCGAAGAGGTTCCAGGTGCCGCCATAGAGGTCGGTCGAGGAGACGATGTTGTCGCCGGCCGAGCAGAGGTTCAGCACGCTGAAGCTGGTCGCCGCCTGGCCGGAGCCGACCGCGAGCGCCGCCACCCCCCCTTCGATCGCCGCGACCCGTGTCTCGAGCGCGTCGCAGGTCGGGTTCATGATGCGGGTGTAGATGTTGCCGAGCTCGGCCAGGCCGAAGAGCCGGGCGGCATGGCCCGTATCCTGGAACTGGAAGCTCGTCGTCTGGTGGATCGGCACGGCGACCGAGCCGGTGGTGGGATCGGCCCGGTAGCTGCCGCCATGCAGCGCCAGGGTCTCGGGATTGGTGCTGTTGACCATGGGGTGCTCCTCCGCTCGCCTATCCGTGCCATGTCCGGGGCCGGGACGGAAGCGGGATGAGAGAGGCGCCGGCCGGGGATCGGTCCGGCCGGGTGCGGGCCGGGGTTGCGCCCAAGCCCTTGTGGGCACCATATCCGGCGAGGCCCATTGCGTGGTAGGGACGCCGCATGACCCAGCTCACCATCGCCATCGGCGGGGACCATGCCGGCCTGCCGCTGAAATCCGTGCTGCAGCAGGCCCTGGCCGAGGCTGGCCACCAGCTGGTCGATGTCGGGACCAACTCCGCCGAGAGCGTCGACTATCCGGATTTCGCCCATCGCGTCGCCACCGCGGTGGAGGCCGGGGAAGCCCAGTACGGCGTGCTGGTCTGCGGGACGGGTATCGGCGTGCAGATCGCGGCCAACCGCCATGGCGGCATCCGCGCGGCGGTGCTGCACTCCGCCACCGAGGCGCGGCTGACCCGGGCGCATAACGATGCCAACATCGCCTGCTTCGGCGCTCGCACCACCGGGCCGGAACTCGCGCTCGCCGCGCTCCGGGCCTTCCTCGCCACCGAATTCGAGGGCGGGCGGCATGCCCGGCGCCTCGCCAAGCTTGCTCCGAAGGGGTGACGCCATGAACGAGACCACCGCCTACCGCATCCCGGACCGCTTCTTCAGCGCCTCGGTCGCCGAGGCCGACCCGGACCTCGCCGCTGCCATCGGGCAGGAGCTCGGCCGGCAGCAGGACGGCATCGAGCTGATCGCCTCGGAGAACATCGTCTCCCGGGCGGTGCTCGAGGCGCAGGGCTCGGTGCTGACCAACAAGTATGCCGAAGGGTATCCGGGCCGGCGCTACTATGGCGGCTGCGAATTCGTCGACGTGGCGGAGACGCTGGCGATCGAGCGGGCGAAGAAGCTGTTCGACTGCGGCTTCGCCAACGTGCAGCCGCATAGCGGGGCGCAGGCCAACCAGGCGGTGTTCCTGGCGCTGCTCCAGCCGGGCGATGCTTTCATGGGCCTCGACCTGGCGGCTGGCGGGCATTTGACCCATGGCTCGGCGGCCAACCTTTCCGGCAAGTGGTTCAAGCCGGTGCCCTATACGGTGCGCCGGGAGGATCAGCGGATCGACATGGCGGAGGTCCGCCGGATCGCGCTCGAGAACAAGCCGAAGCTGATCATCGCGGGCGGCTCGGCCTATGCCCGGGTCTGGGACTTCGAGGCCTTCCGCGAGATCGCGGACGAGGTCGGCGCCTGGTTCATGGTCGACATGGCGCATTTCGCGGGGCTGGTCGCCGGTGGGGCACACCCCTCGCCCTTCCCGCATGCGCATGTGGCGACCACGACGACGCACAAGACGCTGCGTGGGCCACGCGGCGGCATGATCCTCACCAATGACGAGGCGCTGGCCAAGAAGTTCAACTCGGCCGTCTTCCCGGGTCTGCAGGGCGGGCCGCTGATGCATGTGATCGCCGCCAAGGCGGTGGCCTTCGGCGAGGCGCTGAAGCCCGAGTTTCGCGCCTATGCCCGGGCCGTCGTCACCAATGCGGTGGCGCTGGCGGAGGAGCTGAAGGCGCAGGGCCTCGACCTCGTCACGGGGGGGACGGAGAACCATCTGCTGCTGGTCGACCTGCGGCCGAAGGGGCTGACCGGCAAGGCGGCGGAGGGGGCGCTCAACCGCGCGCACCTCACTTGCAACAAGAACGCCATCCCCTTCGACCCGGAGAAGCCGATGGTCACCTCCGGCGTCCGCCTTGGCACGCCGGCCGGCACCACGCGCGGCTTCGGTGAGGCGGAGTTCCGCGAGGTCGGCCGGCTTATCGGCGAGGTGCTGGACGGGCTCGCGCGGGCCAATGATGCCACGGCCAACTCGGCCGTGGAGGAGAGCGTGAAGGCCCGGGTCCTCGCCCTCTGCCAACGCTTCCCGATCTATCGATGAAGTGTCCGTATTGCGGCAGTGACGATACCCAGGTGAAGGACAGCCGCCCGGCGGAGGACGCGGCGGCCATCCGCCGCCGGCGCTCCTGCCCGGCCTGCGGCAGCCGCTTCACCACCTTCGAGCGCGTGCAGCTCCGCGAGTTGACGGTGCTGAAGACCGATGGCCGCCGGGCTCCCTTCGACCGGGAGAAGCTGGCGCGCTCCATCCGCGTCGCGCTGCGCAAGCGCCCGGTCGACGAGGACCGGGTGGAGCGCATCGTCAACGGCATCCAGCGCCGGTTGGAGACCGAAGCCGATGCAGAGGTGACCTCGCGCCAGATCGGCGAGATCGTCATGGAGACGCTGAGGGAGGTGGACCAGGTGGCCTATGTCCGCTTCGCCAGCGTCTACCGCAATTTCGGCGAGGCGCGGGACTTCCGCGCCTTCCTCGGCCAGCTCGAGGACAAGTAGGACCGGGGATTACTCCCCGGCGAGCCTCGCCGCCATCATCGGCGCGCCAAGCCGCAGCATGCCGTTCACATCCGCCGCCCGGTCGAGGCCGATCACCGCATCGGCCAGTTGCACCGCGCGGTCGCGGCCGAGCACGGCATCGACCAGGCCGTGGAACTTCGCCCTCAGCTCCGCCTCGGTGAGGAAATTCTCCGGCTCGCCCTTGGCAATCTTCACCAGCCGGACATGCTGCTGCCCGCGCGCCCGGAGCGTCAGCTTGCCGGACATGTAGTCGGGGAAGAGGGCCTGGACCTCCGGATCCTCGACGCAGTTGACCTTGGGGAGGACGCTGCGCACCGCCGGGTCCTGCAGATGGGCGTAGCTGTCCCAGCCCATATGGCCGTGCACCAGGCCGCAGGCGACGACGAAGGGGCCGCTGAACTGGCCGTCCACGACATTCTGCGGGTTCTGCTTGTAGGCGAGGGGGGCGCCGACCAGCAGCATGCCCTTGTTGGGCAGGCCCATTGTGACGGCCTCGATCTCCTCGGCCTTCAGCCCGAGCTCTTGGTGGAAGGCGATGGCGGCGTCGATGCAGGCATGGCCGTAGCGGCAGGAGGGGTAGGGCTTAACCGCCGTGTTCATCAGCTCGAACTGGTGGCCGAGGCCCTGGAGGGCGCGCTCAGGCGTCGGTTTCGGCGCATAGGCGCGGAGGAAGCCGGCCTTGCCCTCGAAGGCCTCGGAGGCGCCGCGGAAGCCCTCCCGTGCCAGGGTCGCGGCGGCGAGGCCGTTCATCGCGCTCCAGCCGACCTGGAAGCGTTTGGTCCAGGCGCCATTCGCCAGGAATTGCAGGCTGCCGGCGGCCTGGGAGAGGGCGATGCCGAAGGCATCCTGCATCCCGCGGGCGTCGAGGCCAAAGACCCGTGCCGCGGCGGCGGCCGCGCCGAAGGCGCCGCAGGTGGCGGTCGGGTGATAACCGCGATCGTAGTGGTCGCCGCCCGGCAGGGCCAGGGCAAGGCGGCACGTCACCTCATAGCCGGCGACGATGGCCGAGAGCACCGTGCGTCCATCGGCCCCGACCATCTCGGCAGCCGCCAGCGCTGCGGGAATCACCGGCGCGCCAGGGTGCAGGGTGCCCGCCGCATGGGTGTCGTCGAAGTCGAGGCTGTGGGCGAGGGCGCCATTCAGCATCGCCGCCCCGGCTGGGGTGTAGCGCGCGGAATCGCCGAGCACGGCGGAGCCGCCGGCGGCGAGGCCAAGGGCGCGGGCCGCGGCGAGCAGGGCAGGGGTGCTCTCCGCGTCGTGCCGGCCGCGGATGATGTTGCCGACCAGGTCGAGCACCAGGAAGCGCGTGCGCTCCTGCACCTCGGCGGGCAGCGCCTGGAAATCGAGCGTCGCGCAATACTGGGCGATGGTTTCGGTGACGGCGGCCATGACGTTTCCCCTTCTGTCCCGCGATCCTAGCACCGCCTTTCCGGCTTTGAAGAGCACGTCATGGTTGCGGAAAGGGTGGGGCTCATGGCACCTGTCGCGCCATGCTCCCACGCCGCTTGTTCCTTGCCGTTCCGGTGGCGCTCGCCGCGCCGGCCCGCGCCGCCACCTCTGGCTTCGATGCCTTCCTCGACGGCGTGCGCAGCGATGCCCGCCGTGCCGGGGTCTCGCCCGCCACCCTCCAGCGGGCGCTCACCGGCCTCCGCCCGAATGACCGGGTGCTGGAGCTGGACCGGAAGCAGCCCGAAGGGTCGATGAGCTGGGAGGAGTATCGCGACCGCATCGTCTCCCAGACCCGGATCGAGAACGGACGGCGGAACTACGGCGAGAGCCGCAGCCTGCTCTCGGCCATCGGCACCCGCTTCCGCGTCGATCCCCGCGTGATCGTGGCGATCTGGGGGATGGAAACCAATTTCGGCACCAATACCGGCGGCTTCGGGGTGATCGAGGCGCTGGCGACCCTTGCCTGGGACGGGCGGCGGTCGAGCTACTTCCGCACGGAGCTCCTCGCCGCGCTGAAGGTACTGGATGGCGGCCATGTCGCGCCCGCCCGCATGAAGGGCAGCTGGGCCGGGGCGATGGGCCAGCCGCAATTCATGCCGACCAATTTCGACCGGCTGGCCGTCGACTTCGACGGCGACGGGCGGCGTGACATCTGGGACAGCCGCGCCGATGCGCTGGCCTCCATCGGCAACTACCTCGCCCGCCATGGCTGGCGGGAGGAGGAGCCTTGGGGCCAGGCGGTGCTCGTGCCCCCCGGCTTCGACCAGGAGCGGGCCGAGACGGACAGCCGGCGGCCGCTGCGCGAATGGGGGCGGATGGGCTTCCGCCGCGTCGATGGCGGACCGTTGCCGGCCTCCGACATCGAGACGGGTCTCGTCCTGCCGCGCAACGGCACCACGCAGGTCTTCCTCTGCCACAAGAATTTCCAGGTGATCCGCCGCTACAACCCGCCGGTGAACTACGCATTGGCCGTGGGGCTGCTCTCGGACCGCGTCGGTTGAGGCTGGCTGCCGCCCTGGCGCTCGCCCTGCTGGCGGCGGGATGCGATCGCCAGGCGCCGCCTGCGCCCGCCGGCCGGTACACGCTCGGCGTGCCCTATTCGCTGGGCGGTGTCTGGTCCTATCCGAGGGAGGATTTCGGGCTCGAGGAGAGCGGCATCGCCGCCGTCCTGCCGCGCGGGCGCCCAGGCCAGCCCACCGCCAATGGCGAGGTCTATGACCCGGACCGGCTGGTCGGCGCCCACCGCACCCTGCAGCTGCCGGCCGTCGTCTCGGTCTGGAACCTCGAGACCGGGCGGGAGGTCCGCATCCGGGTCAATGACCGTGGGCCGGCCCAGCCGGGGCGGATCATCGGCCTGTCGCCGCGGGCGGCGCAGCTGCTCGGCATCCCGGCCGGTGGGGCGGCGCAGGTGCGCATCCGGGTCGAGACCGGGCCGAGCCAGGCCCTCGCCGGCGCCCTGCCGAGCCCGGACCGGCCGGCGCTCGCGCTCGCCGCCGCGCCCCGCGCCGCCGTCGAGCGCGAGGCGCTGCCGCCGCTGCCCGGCGCGCGCGAGGCGGTGGCGCGCCCCGTCCTCGCCCAGACGACCGCACGGCCGCTTGCCGAGGCTCGGCCCGAACTGCCGCCCGATCCGCTGCCGGAGACGGTGACGACCCGCGCCGCACGGCCGGGGCGCTTGCTGGTCGAAGCGGGCAGCTTCTTCCGCCGTGACCTGGCGCAGCGGCAGGCGGCGCGGATCCCGGGCGTGGCGCCGAGGGTCGAGCCCTTCGGCGGCGGGCGGCAGCCGCAGTACCGGGTCGTCGCCGGGCCTATCCCGGACATCGCCGCGGCCGACCGAGCCGTCGGCGCCGTGCTGCGGGCCGGGCTGTCGGAGGTTCGGCTGCTGGTCGAATAGCGTTCCGCAAGCCACGCCAGCGTCTCGTTTTTCGGTCGGTGCACACAAGGCCTTGAGCGGCAGGGGTGCAACAGCGTATGCGATGCGCACCGCACCGGAGTCAGCCCGCCATGCCATCCCGCCCTGATGCCCCGAAGCCCGGGGTCCTGGGTTCCACCCGCCGCGGCCTGATCCTGCCCGCCGCCGCGGCGCTGACCTCGGCCAGCCTGCCGGCCTTCGCCCAGCCGCGGAGCGGCAACGCCCCCCGGCCCGGCATGGCGCGCAATGCGCCCTCCGGCCCGGCGCCGACCCCGGCCAGCACGCCGCTCGGCCCCTTCGACACCATCGCCCGCCAGGCGCTCATCATCGACGCCGACACCGATGCGGTGCTGCTCGAGAAGAACGCCGATGAGCGGATGCCGCCTTCCTCCATGTCGAAGCTGATGACCATGTACATGGTCTTCAGCATGCTGAAGGAAGGGCGGCTGAAGCTCGACCAGGAGCTCCCGGTCAGCGAGCGCGCCTGGCGCATGCAGGGCAGCAAGATGTTCGTCCAGATCGGCAACACGGTGCCGGTCGAGGCGCTGATCCGCGGCGTCATCGTGCAGTCGGGCAATGATGCCTGCATCGTGCTGGCCGAGGGCATCGCCGGCTCCGAGCAGCAATTCGCCGAGATGATGAACGAGACGGCGAAGAAGATCGGCCTGACCGACAGCAACTTCCGCAACGCTACCGGCTGGCCCGACCCGGAGCACCGGATGACCTGCCGCGACCTGGCGCGGGTCGGCCGGCGGATCATCAACGACTTTCCGGAATACTATAGGTACTACAACGAGCGCAGCTTTACCTGGAACAACATCACCCAGGAGAACCGCAACCCGACGCTCGCCCGCGTGCCCGGTGCCGATGGGCTCAAGACCGGCCACACGGAGGAGGCCGGCTACGGCCTCACCGCCAGCGCCAGGCGGGGCGACCGGCGGCTGATCCTCGTCTTCAACGGCCTGCCCAGCATGCGGGCCCGTGGCGAGGAAAGCGAGCGGCTGCTGGAATGGGGCTTCCGTGAGTTCGAGAATGTCGTGCTGTTCCGCGCGGCCGACGTGATCGAGGAGGTGCCGGTGCATCTCGGCGACCGCAAGACGGTGCCGCTGGTCGGCGGCAAGGATGTCGTCGTCACCCTGCCGCGGCAGTGGCGCCAGCGGCTGCAGGCCAAGCTGCGCTACGACGCGCCGATCGCGGCGCCGGTTCAGAAGGGCCAGGAGCTCGGTCGGCTGGAGGTGGGCGGGCAGGGCGTGCCGAACCTTTCCCTGCCGCTGCAGGCCGGCGCCGATGTGGACAAGCTTGGCCTCGTCTCTCGCATCCCGGCGGTGATCGGCCGCTGGATCGGCGGCTGATGGGGCGGGGCCGCTTGATCACGCTGGAAGGCGGGGAGGGGGCGGGCAAGTCCACCCAGGCGGGGCGGCTCGTCGCGGCGCTGGCGGCGGAGGGTATCCCCGTCCTCCGCACGCGGGAGCCGGGCGGGGCGCCAGGGGCGGAGGCCGTCCGCGGCGTGCTGCTCGGGCAGGGGCCGTGGGACGGCGTCGCGGAATGCATGCTGCATTTCGCCGCAAGGCGGGAGCATGTGGAGCGGACCATCCGGCCGGCGCTCGACGCCGGGACCTGGGTGGTCTCCGACCGCTTCGCGGACTCGACGCTGGCCTATCAGTGCTTCGGCCAGGGCGTGCCGCGCCGGGTCTTCGACGCGCTGGCGGCGGTTGCGCTGGAGGGGCTGAAGCCTGACCTTACGCTGGTGCTCGAAATCGAACCCCAAGCGGGCCTCGCCCGTGCCGCCGCCCGTGGCGACGCCAATCGTTACGAGGCCATGGACCCGGCCTTCCACGCCCGGGTCCGCGACGGCTTCCGCGCCATCGCCGCGGCGGAGCCGGAACGCTGCCTGCTGCTGGACGCGAGCGACACGCCGGAGGGCGTTGCCGGCGAGATCCTGAAGGCCGTGCGCCGCCGCCTGCTGCCGTGACACCGCACGAACCCCGCGCCAACCCCGACCTCGTCGGGCATGACGATGCCGCGCGCACGCTGGAGGAGGCAGCGCGCTCCGGCCGCCTGCCGCATGCCTGGCTGATTGCCGGGCCTTCCGGAGTCGGGAAGGCGACGCTCGCCTATCGCTTCGCCCGCTGGCTGCTGGCCGGGTTGCCCCCGGCCAGGCCAGGGCAGGTGCCGCTCCACCTGCCGGAGGACCACCCCGTCTTCCGCCGGATCGCCGCCGGCGCCCATGCCGACCTCTTCAGCATGGCGCCGAATACCGGGGAGCGCGGCAAGAAGGAGGTGCTGCGCGCCGAGGATGCCCGCGCTGCCCTCCGCTTCATGGCAATGACCGCGGCCGAGGGCGGCTGGCGCGCTGTCGTCGTCGAGGAGCTGGAGCGGGCGGAGCGCGAGGTCGTCCCCAACATCCTGCTGAAAACGCTCGAGGAGCCGCCGCCGCGCACCGTGCAGCTGCTCGTCACCAGCGCGCCGGACCGGCTGCTGCCGACCATCCGCAGCCGCTGCCGGCGGCTCGACCTGGCACCGCTGCCGGCGCCGGCGATGGAGGGGCTGCTCGGCCGCTGGCTGCCGGAGCTCGGCGGGCCGGAGCGATCAGGCCTCGCCCGCATCGCCGATGGCTGCCCCGGCCGCGCCCTGCTGCTGGCGGAAGGCGAGGGGCTCGCCCTCCAGGCCATGGTGGAGGAGGTTCTAGCCGGCCTGCCGCGGCTCGACCCGCGTCGGGCGCAGGACATCGCCGACCGGGTCACGGCGCGGCGGGATGCGGCGGCGCTCGCCACCTTCATGGCCCTGCTGCGGCGGGCGATGGCGGCCGGGCTGCGCGGCGCGGTGCGCGAGGGGGCGGCGCTGCCCTGGGCCGAGGGCCGCTCGCTTGCCGAGTGGTCCACCCTGTGGGAGAAGCTGGGCCGCCTCGCGGACGAGACGGAGCGGTTGAACCTCGACCGCAAGCAGGCCGTCCTGAGCAGCCTCGGGATGCTCTCGCTCCGCTGAAAGACGCAGCCATGGCCACGAAATACGTCACCACCCCGATCTATTACGTGAACGACCGGCCCCATATCGGCCATGCCTATACCTCGCTCGCCACCGACGTGACCGCGCGCTGGGACCGGCTCTCGGGCCATGACGTCTTCTTCCTCACCGGCACGGACGAGCATGGGCAGAAGGTGGAGAAGGCGGCGCAGGATGCGGGGATGGACCCGCAGGCCTTCACGGACCAGGTAAGCCAGCACTTCCGCGACCTGGCCGCGACCATGGGCTTCTCCAACGACGACTTCATCCGCACCACCGAGCCCCGCCACAAGGCCGCCTGCCAGGCGCTGTGGGAGGAGCTGGCCCGGCGCGACGAGATCTATCTCGGCCATTACGAGGGCTGGTACGCGGTTCGCGACGAGGCCTTCTACGGCCCGGACGAGATCGAGGAGCGGGACGGGAAACGTTTCGCCCCGACCGGCGCCCCCGTCGAGTGGGTGCGGGAGCCGAGCTACTTCTTCCGCCTGTCGAAATGGGGTCCTTGGCTGCTCGACTTCTACCGGGAGAACCCGGACTTCATCGCCCCCGCCTCGCGGCGGAACGAGGTGATGCGCTTCGTCGAGGGCGGGTTGCAGGACCTCTCGATCAGCAGGACCAGCTTCACCTGGGGCATCCCGGTGCCGGGCGACCCGGCGCATGTGATGTATGTCTGGCTCGATGCGCTGGCGAATTACATCACCGCCGCCGGCTACCCCGACACCTCAGCCGAACGGTGGAAGTTCTGGCCCGCCGATGTGCATTTCGTCGGCAAGGACATCGTCCGCTTCCATGCCATCTACTGGCCGGCCTTCCTGGTGGCGGCGGGGCTCGCGCCGCCGCGGCGGGTCTTCGCCCATGGCTGGTGGACCAATGAGGGACAGAAGATCTCGAAGAGCCTCGGCAACGTCATTGACCCGGTGAAGCTGGTCGAGGAATACGGGCTCGACCCGGTGCGCTACTTCCTGCTGCGCGAGGTGCCCTTCGGCAATGACGGCGACTTCTCCCGCGCCGCGCTGATCAGGCGGCTCAACGGGGAGCTGGCGGATACGCTCGGCAACCTGTCGAACCGGACGCTCTCGCTGATCCAGCGGAATTGCGGCGGCGCGCTGCCGGCCTCGGCCGGAGCGGCGGAGGGCGATGCCGAGTTGCTCGCCGGACTCGGGAGCCTCCCGGCGCGCGTCGGCGCCCATCTCGAGCGGCAGGAGTTCCACCTGGCGCTGGAGGCGATCCTCGCCGAGGCACGCGCGGCCAATGGCTACATCACCCTCCAGGCGCCCTGGGCGCTAAAGACGACCGACCCGGCGCGCATGGCCATGGTGCTGCGGCATCTGCACACCGCGCTCCGGGTCTTCGCCACCCTCCTGCAGCCCTTTATGCCGGCGACCATGGCGGCGATGCTCGACCAGCTCGGCGTGCCGCCGGAGGGCAGGGGACTCGCCGGCCTCGCCGAGCCGCTGCCCGAGGGCGCGGCCCTGCCGCCGCCCGCGCCGCTCTTCCGCAAGGTCGAAGCCTGACCCATGCTCGTCGACAGCCATTGCCATCTCGACTACTTCACTGAAGCCGAGATCGAGGGGATCGTCGGCCGGGCCCGCGAGGCGGGCGTCGGCATGCTGGTGACCATTGGCGTGCGGACCGGCCAGGCGGCGGCGGTGAAGGCGCTCACCGAGCGCTTCCCGGATGTCTGGGGCACGGTCGGCGTGCATCCGCACAATGCCGGCGAGCCCGAGGGGCTGCCGACGGCCGAGGAGATCGTGGCGCTCGCCGACCATCCGCGCATCATCGGCATTGGCGAGAGCGGGCTCGACTATTTCTATGACAAATCGCCGCGCGACCTCCAGCGGGAGGGGTTCCGCCGGCATATCCGCGCGGCGCGCCTGGCCGGCCTGCCGCTCGCCATCCATGCCAGGCAGGCGGATGAGGACATCATCCGCATCCTGCGCGAGGAGCGCGAGGCGGGCGGAGGCTTCGACTTCCTGCTCCATTGCTTCTCCTCCGGCGCTGAGCTGGCGCGGGAGGCCGTGGCGATGGGGGGCTACGTCTCCTTTTCCGGCATCCTGACCTTCCCGAAATCGCCGGAGATCCGGGCGATCGCCGCGGAGCTGCCAGCCGACCGGCTGCTGGTCGAGACAGACAGTCCCTATCTCGCCCCGGTGCCGCTGCGCGGGAAGCGCTGCGAGCCCGCCTATGTGGCGCATACCGCCCGCGTCCTGGCCGAGGCCCGCGGCCTCAGCGGGGCGGAGGTGGAGGCACTGACGACGGCGAATTTCCGCCGCCTCTTCCCGCGGGTCGCCTAGGGCGTGCTGCGCGTCACCATCCTCGGCTGCGGCGGCTCCGGCGGGGTGCCGCTGATCGGCGGGGCGGGCGAGGGGGGCGAATGGGGCGAATGCGACCCCGCCGAGCCGCGCAACCGGCGCACCCGCACCTCGGCGCTGATCGAGGGACCGTCGGGCGGACGGCTGCTGATCGATGCGGGGCCGGATCTTCGCCAGCAGCTCCTCGCGGTCGGCGCCGGGCGGCTGGATGCCATCCTCTTCACCCATGCCCATGCCGACCATTGCCTCGGCATCGACGACCTTCGCCAGGTGAACCGCATCACCGGCCGGGCGCTGGAGGCGTACGGAACGAGAACCACGCTGCAAAAGCTCGATGACCGCTTCGACTACGCCTTCATCGGACCGACGCCGCCATTCTTCTACCGGCCGGCGCTCGAGGGTCGGCGAGTGGAGTATGGCGACCGCTTCGAGGTTGCCGGGCTGACGGTGGAGGTCTTCCGCCAGGACCATGGGGTGATGGACACGCTCGGCCTCCGGATCGGCCGCTTCGCCTATTCGACGGATGTGGTGATGCTGCCGGAGGAGAGCATGCCGCATCTCGAGGGGCTGGACACCTGGGTGGTCGGCTGCTTCCAGCGCGCGCCGCACAAGGTGCACGCCAATCTCGGCCAGGTGCTGGACTGGGTCGCCCGCCTGAAGCCGCGGCGGACGGTGCTGACGCATATGGGCACCGGGCTGGACTATGCGCGGCTGAGGCGGGAGCTGCCGCCCGGCATCGAGCCTGCGCATGACGGAATGGTGCTGGACATCCCGCTGGACTGAGGCATCCTCACCACAGCGTGCTGCGCGAAAACCACGGTCAATCGGCCGAACGCGCTGCCCACAGGCTTAGCCACAGCTTTATCCCCAGCTCTTTTTTTTCCATAATATATCTTATCCAACAATCATACTTGGGGATAAACCGGCGCGGATTGCTGCCCGGGCCGGTATCTGCGACGGGAGCCTTCGACCCGATCGCGGAGCCCTTGCCATGCCCAACCCCCCTGTTCCCGAGGCTGCCATCGCCCGGCTGCTTGCCATCATGACCCGCCTTCGTGCTCCGGATGGCTGCGCCTGGGACCGGGTGCAGGACTTCGCCAGTATCGCGCCCTACACGATCGAGGAGGCCTATGAGGTCGCGGACGCCATCCGGCGCGGCCCTGATTTCGCCGCCTTGCAGGACGAGTTGGGCGATCTGCTCTTTCAGGTCGTCTACCACGCCCAGATGGCGTCGGAGCTCGGCCATTTCGGCTTCGCCGAGGTTGCCGAGGCGATCAGCGAGAAGATGATCCGCCGCCACCCGCATGTCTTCGGTGAGGCCGCGGCGCGCGACGCTGCCGGCCAGACCGCGGCCTGGGAGGTGCAGAAGGCCGCCGAGCGCGCCGCCCGGGCCGAAACCGGGACGCTGGCCGGCGTCCCGGTCGGGCTCCCTGCCCTCATCCGCGCCGCCAAGCTGACGCGTCGCGCTGCCCGGGTCGGCTTCGACTGGCCGGATGCCGCCGCGGTCCTCGACAAGCTGGAGGAGGAAGCCGCCGAGCTCCGGGCCGAGCTGCCGGGCGCCGACCCGGCGCGGCTGGCCGATGAGGTGGGCGACCTGCTCTTCGTTCTCGCCAATCTGGCACGGAAGCTGGAGCTGGATCCGGAGGAGTGCCTCCGTTCCGCCAATGCCAAGTTCGAGCGGCGCTTCCAGGGCGTCGAGACGCGCCTTGCGCAGCGTGGCCTAGCGCCGGCCGATGCTTCGCTTGAGGCCATGGAGGCCGAGTGGCAAGCGGTGAAAACCGAGGAAAAACAACACCTGTAAACGGCTTCACAGTCGTCGTCCGGAGGTCGCCGGCACGGAGTGAAAGCTTTTCACTTGGTTTGTTAAGTTTTGACTAAAACCTGTCAAAGCTTTGCTAAGGCGATGTTGTAATCCGCCTAGCGCAGAATCATTCGTGAACTAACCGGAAACGCCGGCGCCCTGCCTGGCCTCGCCGCGCAGCAGCGCATCGAGTTCCTCGATGCGGAAGGGCTTGCGCAGGACCGGCAGGCCGACCGCCTGCACCTCCTCCAGCCGTTCCCCGTAGCCGGTCACCAGGATCACCGGCAGCCCCGGCCGCCGGGCCCGGATCGCCTGGGCGAGGTCCACCCCGCCCATGCCGCCGGGCATCATCACATCCGTCACCACCGCGTCGATGCGCTGGCCGCTCTCCAGCACCGCCAGCGCCGCCTCGGCCCCGGCGGCATAGGTAACCCGATGGCCGATCGCCTCGACCGACTCCGTCAGCAACAGCGCGACGTTGGCATCGTCGTCGACCAGCAGGACGGACAGTCCCTCGCCCGTCAGTGCCTCCGCGGGCGCCGGCTCGGCCCGGGTCTCCACCGCCGCCTCGCTGCGGGGCAGCAATAGGGTCACCGCCGTTCCCCCGCCCGGGCGGCTGGCAATCCGCACCGTCCCGCCGGACTGACGGGCGAAGCCATAGACCTGGGCCAGGCCGAGCCCGGTGCCATGGCCGAGCGGCTTGGTCGTGAAGAAGGGCTCGAAGACCCTTGCCATGACATCCGGGGTCATGCCCTGGCCCGTATCGGCCACCTCCACCGCGACGAAGTCGCCCCGCAGCCCGTCCGCCAGCCCTGCCGCTTCCGCCAGCCGCCGTGCCTCGGCCCGTACGACCAGCCGCCCGCCCCGCGGCATGGCATCCCGCGCATTCACCGCGAGGTTCAGCAGCGCCACCTCGAACTGCACGGTATCGAGCTCCACCGCCAGCGGCTCCGCCGGAAGCTCGAGCCGCAGCTCGATATCCGGCCGCAGGGCGCCGGCGATCAGCGACCGCATGCCGCGCAGCTGCTCCACCGCATCCACCCGCTCCGACAGCAGCGCCTGCCGCCGGGCGAAGACCAGCAGCTGGCGGGAGATGCGTGCCCCGCGGTCGAGCGCCTGCCGCATCGTCCGGCGAATCTCCTGCCGCCGCGCCGCGGGCGTCGTCTCCCGCTCCAGCAGGGAGAGGCCGGAGGAGACGACCTGCAGCAGGTTGTTGAAGTCATGGGCGATGCCGCCGGTCATCTGCCCGACCGCCTCGAGCTTCTGCGCCCTCAGCAGGGCCGCCTGGCTGCGCTCCAGCTCGGCCCGGGCCAGGGCGACGGCGCGCCGGAGGAAGAGGCTGAGCCCGCCCGCCGCCAAAACCACCAGCCCCGCCGCGGCCAGCGCCCAGAGCAGGACCGCTTGCTGCCGCTCCCGGCGCTCCGCTTCCGTCCGCTGCGGGTCGTAGAGGAACTCGCCGAGATCGAGCGCCCCCTCCACCACCCCGGCGCGGCGGAGCTGGCTGAACATCCGCTCCCAGCGGTCGGGGTTGGTATTGCCGAGCTCGACGATCGGATGGAGCGTCAGCTGCCGCACCCCTTCGGCCTGGAACAGGTCGAAGCCCAGCCGGTCGTTCAGCGGCAGGGTGCGCGGCAGCTCGGCCGAGATGCGCCGGGCGACCTCCTCGGGATGATCCAGCGCGTAGCGCCAGCCGCGCAGGCTGGCCTCCCGGAAGCGGCGGACCATGGCCGGGTCGCGCCGGACAAGCTCGGCATGGGTGAAGAGGCTGTCCCCGTAGAAGGCGATGCCGTAATCGACCGGGCGCAGCTCGCCCAGCTCCATGCCGATCTCCCGGGCTTCCCAAGGCGCCGAGAGGCTGTAGCCGAAGACCATGTCGAAGGTGCCGGCGGCGAGCTCGGCGAGGATGCGGTTGGGCGGGAAGCGCACCACGGCGATCCGCCGCTGGTCGATGCCCTCGGCCGCGAGCATCGCCCGCAGCTCCACGTCCAGCAGCTCGTTACCCTCGTTGCGGCCGAGCCGCAGCCGCACGAGGTCGGCCGGGCTCGAGATAGGAGTGCTACGGCGGAAGAAGAGCCGCGTGCCGCTCTGCTGGAAGACCGAGGCGACCACCGTGACCGGCCGGCCGGCAGCACGGGCCAGCAGGATGCCGGCGTTGCTGGTGCCGAATTGCGCCCGCCCCTCCGCGACCTCGGCGACCGGGTTCCGCAGCGGGCCCCCGCCGGGCGGGAAGGCGCTGCGGATATCGACCTGCTCGAACCCCGCCTCGCGGTAATAGCCCTGCCAGAAGGCGGCATAGTAGCCGGCGAATTGGAACTGGTGGTCCCACTGCAACTGAAGCACTACCGGCTCGGCGGCTGCCTGGGCCGGGAGGCCAAGGCCAAGGAGCAGCACGGACAGCCGCGCCCAGGCGGTCCTGCGCCGGCCAGATCCGTGTCGCATGCCTCCCGATCTGCCTCCGACCCCGGCTGGCTCAGCCCGGCACCAATCTGGCGCAGATCGATGCGTAAACGTGATCACTTGACGGTGAGTCGTCCTTAACCCCGCGCCCGCACCGTCTCCGGCAGGGGAATGAACTCGACCGAGTCGGACGGCACCTTGGGGAAGCGGCCGGCCTGCCAGTCCTCCTTCGCCTGCTGGATCCGCTCATGCGAGGAGGAGACGAAATTCCAGAAGATGTAGCGCGGCCCGTCCATCGCCGCCCCGCCGAGCAGCAGCAGGCGCGCGCCCTCCGGCCCGGCCCGCAGCGCCAGGCCGGAGCGCGGGTGGAAGATCAGCATCCGCCCCGCCTCATGCCTGTCCTCGCCGACCGTGACCGCACCCTCCACGACATAGGCCGCGCGCTCCTCATGCTGGTCGGGCATCGGCACCACGGCGCCCGGCGCCAGCACGGCATCGGCATAGAAGAGCGGCGAGGAGACCGCGACCGGCGCCCTGAGCCCCCAGCCTTCACCGGCGACCAGGCGCAGGCGGAGCCCCCCCTCCTCCGCCACCGGCAGCGTCGCGGCCGGGTGATGGGCGAAATCGGGCGCCGTCTCCTCGGCCGACTTCGGCAGCGCGACCCAGGACTGAATGCCGGCCATCCGCTGCCGCTGCCCGCGGCTCTCGTCGCTGCTGCGCTCGGAATGGGTGATCCCGCGCCCGGCCGTCATCCAGTTCACGTCGCCGGGCACGATCGGCAGGTCGGAGCCGAGGCTGTCCCGGTGCTGGATCGAGCCCTCGAAGAGATAGGTCACGGTGGAGAGGCCGATATGCGGATGCGGCCGTACATCGAGCCCCTTGCCCTCGAGGAATTCCCCCGGGCCCATCTCGTCGAAGAAGATGAACGGCCCGACCATCTGCCGTTCCTTGGCGGGCAGGGCACGGCGGACCTCGAAGCCGCCCACGTCATGGGCGCGCGGCAGGATGACCAGGGCAGGCGCAGCATCGGACATGGCAGGTTCTCCTCGGTTTGGCCGGGAGACTAGGCTGCCGCGCCGCTACTCCGCCAGCAGGGCCTCGCGCAGCGCCTCCCACCCGTCCCGGTCGGGGGCGAGGATGAGCCCGCCTGCCGTGGTCTGAGGCCCGTAGGGCGAGCCGTCGAAGCGGGCGGCATAGCCGCCTGCCTCGCAGTACAGCAGCCAGCCGGGCGCGTGGTCCCAGGGCATCAGCTTGTTGTAGACGAGGGCGTGGGCATGGCCCCCGGCCGCCAGCCGGTACTCATGCGCGGCGCAGCGGAAGTTGACCGTTGCCGCCAGCCGCGGCAGGCGCGAGGCGACACGGCTCTTCAGCGGCTCCGGCATGTAGCCCCAGGACACGCCGGCGACCATCTGCCCGACCGGCGCGGGCGCCGCCACCCGCAGCGTGGCCCGGTGCCCGTCCGGCGCCTCGATCCAGGCCCCCTCCCCGCGCAGCGCCATGGCGGTGTCGTCGCCGAGCGGGTCATGGATCCAGCTGGCGACAATCTCGCCGCGGATGATGGCAGCCGCCATGCAGCCGAAGACCGGCAGGCCGGCGGCGAAATTCGCCGTGCCGTCCACCGGGTCGACGACGAAGGCGAGATCGGCGCCGGCCAGCCGGCCGAGCAGCGAGGGGTCGGCCGAAGTCGCCTCCTCGCCCACCACGACGCAGCCGGGGAAGCGCGCCTGCAGCCCGGCGGTGATCACCCGTTCCGCTGCCTCGTCGGCATCGGTGACGAGGTCGAGCGGCCCGCTCTTCGCCCGCACCGCGCCGGCGGCGAGGCGGCGGAAGCGCGGCAGGATCTCCGCCCGGGTCGCCTGCCTGAGCAGCGCGGCGACCTCCTCCATCGCCCGGCTGTTGAACTGCATGCTCATTGCGACGGTTGCTCGAAGCGGGCGCGGTTGGTGGGCGAGAGCCGCACGGTCACCTGGACATCCTCTTCGGTATCGGCGCGCTCGATCACCTCGCCATGGCGGTACAGCCAGGCGAGCCGTGCCCCATCCGCCGAGGGGATGGCATAGCGCACGGTCTCCATATTGGCCGAGAGCCGGGCATCGAGCGCCTCCAGCAGCTGCGGCAGCCCCTCCCCGGTCAGGGCCGAGACGGCGACGGCGCCCTCGACCGAGCCGCCGGGCACGGCGCCGACTCCGCCGAGCAGATCGGCCTTGTTCAGCACCTCCAGCACCCGGCGCTGCCATCCCTCGTCGAGCGGGGCATGGGCGCCCTCGGCCATTTCCTCAAGTACGGAGAGCACGTCGGCCCGCTGCGCTGCCGTGTCCGGATGGGCGACGTCGCGGACATGGAGGATGACATCGGCCGCCGCGACCTCCTCGAGCGTCGCCCGGAAGGCTTCGACCAGCTGAGTCGGGAGCTCCGAGATGAAGCCGACGGTGTCCGAAAGGATGGCCCGCCGCCCCGAGGGCAGCCGGATGCCGCGCATAGTCGGGTCGAGCGTGGCGAAGAGCTGGTCCTGCGCATAGACGCCGGCACCGGTCAGCGCGTTGAACAGCGTCGACTTGCCGGCATTGGTGTAGCCGACGAGCGCGATGACCGGGTAGGGCACCTTCTCCCGCTGGCGGCGGTGCAGGCCGCGGGTGCGGCGCACCTGCTCCAGCTCCTTCTTCAGCTTGACCATGCGGTCGGTGATCAGCCGCCGGTCGATCTCGATCTGCGACTCGCCGGGGCCGCCGAGGAAGCCGAAGCCGCCCCGCTGGCGCTCGAGATGGGTCCAGGACCGGACGAGGCGGGTGCGCTGGTAGTCGAGATGGGCGAGCTCGACCTGCAGCGAGCCCTCCTTGGTGCGGGCCCGCTCGCCGAAGATCTCGAGGATCAGCCCGGTCCGGTCGATGACCTTGCAGCGCCATTCGCGCTCGAGGTTGCGCTGCTGCACCGGCGAGAGCGCGGCATCGACCACGACCACCGCCACGCGCTGGTCGTCGATCGCCTGCCGCGCGGCCGCGACCTGGCCCTCGCCGAGATAGGTGCTGGGGCGGCGCTCGCGCAGCGGGTAGACCGCCTGATGGACGATGGTCACGCCGATGCTGGCGGCGAGTCCGACGGCCTCCGCCAGCCTGGCCTCGGCTGCCCGGGGCGCCGTGTCCTGCTGCGGGCCGAGGCCCCGGGGCTGGCGCTCGTAAGGCAGGATGACGGCGGCCCTGGTGGGGCCGGATTCGGTGCCGTCGCCCCGGTCATTCGCTGGGGCCGGAAGCCCCGGTTCAATCTCCGCCGACAGGATTGGCCTCACGGTTCATCGTCAAGGTGGTGCCTTCGCGGCCGACGGTCGCCCCTTCGCGGGCGGCCGCCGTGGCATCGAAGAGCTGGATCGGCGCGCCCGGCATCACGGTGCTGATCGCATGCTTGTAGACCAATTGGGTATGCCCATCCCTGCGGAGAAGGACGGAGAAGTTGTCGAACCAGGTAATAATTCCCTGAAGCTTGACGCCGTTCACGAGAAAGATCGTCACGGGAGTCTTGCTCTTGCGAACGTGGTTCAGGAAGACATCCTGCACGTTCTGGGACTTCTCGGCTGCCACGGCTCGGTCCTTCTTGTTCTTGACGGCCACTCTGAGTCGGCGGCGCGCCCGAGACGGGTTACCCCGCCGGAGGCCGCACCATCCATCCTCGTGCCGCCCTTTGCAAGGCGAGGCTGACCCCCCATCCGCGCATGGCGGCGGGGCCTGCCGCCGCTCCGGGCATCAGCCCTGGCGGGCGCCTCGAAGATAGGCAGCGAGCGCCGTCGCGTCGGCGAAGGTAAGGTCCGGCGCGGCAGCCTCCGGCCCGCCGTCATGCGCCGCATCGCCGAGCAGCACCGCGGTGCAGCCTGCCCGCCGCGCCGCCTCCATGTCGAGTGCGGTGTCGCCGACATACCAGACCGCGCCCGCCGGCAGGCCGAGCGCCGGCAGCGCCATGCGGAAAGGCGCCGGATCGGGCTTGTCGACCGCCGCATCCCCGGCCCCGACCAGGATGCGGAAGTGCCCTGCCCAGCCGAGATGTGCCGCCTCCGCCCGCAGGAGCGGCCCCTGCTTGTTGCTGATGACGCCCTGCGGCAGGCCGAGCGCGGCGACGGCGGCAACTGCCTCCCCCGCCCCCGGCATCGGCGTCAGCACCTCGAGGTGCCGCGCGCGCACCGCCGCATAGAAGACATCCCTCGCCTCCTCCCAGCGCGGGCCGAACATCTCGGGGAAGGTCTCGCGCAGCGATCGGCGCACGCGGCCCCGTACCTCCTCCAATGTCCAGCGCGGCAGGCCGCAACGGTCGAAGGCGGCGTTCAGCCCGGCAGCGATGGCAAGCCAGCCATCGACCAGGGTGTTGTCCCAGTCCCAGAGAATGCCCCGCGGTTCGGTCACGCCGCGTTCCTCAGATCGCCCTTCACATGCCGGGCGAAAAGGTCGAAGAGCCGCCGCACCACCGGCCCGACCTGGCCGTCGCCGACCGGCTGGCCGTCGAGCGCCAGGATCGGCTTCACGAAGGAGGTCGCCGAGGTGAGAAAGGCCTCGCGGGCACCCCTCGCCTCCTCCAGGCTGAATTCCCGCTCCTCGACGCGAAGCCCGGCCGCCCCTATCTCCGCCAGCAGCGCCGCCCGGGTGCAGCCGGGCAGGATGACGTGGTCGAGCTGGCGGGTGCGGATGACGCCCGCCGCATCGACGATCCAGAAGGTCGTCGCGGCGCCCTCCGTCACCATCCCCGTCGCCGCGTCGTAGAGGATGGCCTCGATCGCCCCCTGCTCGCGCGCCGCCTGGCGGGCCAGGCAGTTCGGCAGGAGGTTGATCGACTTGATGTCCCGCCGCGCCCAGCGCAGGTCGGGCAGGGTGATGGCCTTGGCGCCCCAGCCCTCGACGCTCGCCGGATAGGGGGCGATGCGCTTCACCGTCACAACCAGTGCCGGCGGCACCGGCTGCTTCGGGAAGGCATGGTCGCGCCGCGCCACGCCGCGCGTCACCTGCATGTAGAGCAGCCCCTCCGCCACGCGGTTGCGACGGGCGACCTCGGCCAGGACATGGCGCAGCGCCGTGCGGGTCATCGGCATCGGCAGGCGGATCTCCGCGAGCGAGCGCTCCAGCCGGGCCAGGTGGCGCTCCTCGTCGATGAAGCGGCCGGCATGGAGATGGACGACCTCATAGATGCCGTCGCCGAACTGGTAGCCGCGATCCTCGACATTCACCTCGGCGCGCCGCTGGTCGACATAGCGGCCGTTGACGTAAGCGATGCGCGACATGGGGACCCCGGCTAGCCGTTCCGGCAGGATGTCACAGCGCCGGCCCGGCCGGCACCCGGTCCTCGGCATGGACGCCGAGGAATTTCAGCTTCCGGTGCAGCGCGCTCCGCTCCATGCCGACGAAATTGGCAGTACGGCTGATATTGCCGCCGAAGCGGAGCAGCTGGGCCTCGAGATACTGCTTCTCGAACAGCTCGCGGGCCTCGCGTAGCGGCAGCGTCATGATCTCCGAGCTGCGGTCGAGCTTCAGCATCGCGGGCGCCGCGGAGCCGACCTCGGGCGGCAGCATCTCGGCGCGGATCGGCTCGCGCGCCTCGCCCGGCGCCATGATCAGCAGCCAGTCGATGAGGTTGCGCAGCTGCCGGACGTTGCCCGGCCAGTCATAGGCCTGGAGCGCCGCCATGGCGTCCTCGGCCAGCTCCCGCGGCGGCATGCCGGAGGTCTCGCCGGAGCGGGCCATGAAGTGCCGGGCGAGCGCCGGCACATCCTCCCGCCGCTCCCGCAGCGCCGGGATGCGGAGCGGCACCACGGCGAGGCGGTAATAGAGGTCCTCACGGAAGCGCCCGGCCGCGATCTCGCCCTGGAGGTCGCGGTTGGTGGTGGCGATGACGCGGACATCGACCTTCACCCGCGTCGCCCCGCCGATGCGCTCGAAGCCCTGCTCCTGCAGCGCGCGGACGATCTTGCCCTGGGTCTCGAGCGGCATGTCCGCCACCTCGTCCAGCAGCAGCGTGCCGCCATGGGCGCGCTCCAGCACGCCGGCGCGGCGCGGCGCGGCCTGGGCATCCACCCCGGCCTCGGTGCCGAAAAGCTCCTCCTCGAAGCGGGCCGGGTTCAGCGTCGCGCAGTTGAGCGCAACGAATGGCCCGTCGGCGCGGCGGGACCGGGCATGGATCATCCGCGCCGCCACCTCCTTCCCCGCACCGGCCGGGCCGGCGATGAGCACGCGGCTGCCGGTCGGCGCCACCCGCTCGATCGAGGCGCGGAGCTGGGCGAGGCTCCCCGAGGTGCCGACCAGCTCGGTCTCCGGCCCGGCCCGGAGCCGCAGCTCGGAATTCTCCCGCCGCAGCCGCGCCGCCTCAAGCGCGCGCGCGACCACCAGCAGCAGCCGGTCGGAATTGAAGGGCTTCTCGATGAAGTCGTAGGCGCCCTGCTGGATCGCCCGCACCGCCGTCTCGATCGTCCCGTGGCCGGAGATCATGACGACCGGGATCTGCGGCTCCTCCTTGTGGAGCTCCGCTAGGATCCCGAGCCCGTCCAGCTTCGAGTTCTGCAGCCAGATGTCGAGGACCACCATGGACGGCCGGCGCTGCTTGAAGGCCGCCAGCGCCTGGTCGGAATTCGCCGCCTGCCGCGTCTCGTAGCCTTCGTCCGAGAGGATGCCCTCGATCAGCGCCCGGATGTCCGGCTCGTCGTCCACGATCAGGATTTCATGCGCCATGCGCGCGCCTCATGCTGCCATCCGGCCAGGGGTCCATCGTCTCGGTCTCCGTGCCGGCCGGGCGCTCCGCCATGCGGTCGGAGCCCGGTCGCCACGGCAGGGTGAGAACGGCCCGGGCCCCACCGCGCCCCGAGCCGGCCTCGCGGGGACGGTCCTCCAACCCCAGCCTGCCCCCATGGTCCTCCATGATCTTCTTCACGATGGCAAGGCCGAGCCCGGTTCCTTTCGGTTTATGCGTCACATAAGGCTCGGTCAGCCGGTCCCGCTCATCCCCCTGGGGCAGGCCGATTCCGTCATCCTCGATGGCGATGGCGACGCTGTCCTCGCCCTGCTCGATGCGCACGGTGATGTGTCCGAAGGCTGGGGCAGGATCCTCGCCGGCCTCCCGCTCGGCCTGGGCCCGCATGGTGACGGCGTCGGCAGCATTCATCAGCAGGTTGGTCAGCGCCTGGCCGAGCAACCGGCGGTCGCAGGCGACGAGCGGGCCGCGCACCCCCTCGGGCAGGTCCACCTGGTAGCGGATGCCGGGATGGGCGTCCCGCTGCAGCACCAGCGCCTCGCGCAGAACCTGCGAGAGGTCCTCCGGGCGGATCACCGGCTGGGGCATGCGGGCAAAGGCGGAGAACTCGTCCACCATCCGGCCGATATCGCCGACCTGGCGGACGATCGTGTCGGTGCAGGCGACGAAGGTCTCCGGATCGTTGCTGATCTGCTTCAGGTAGCGCCGCTTCAAGCGCTCGGCCGAGAGTTGGATCGGGGTCAGCGGGTTCTTGATCTCATGGGCGATGCGCCGCGCCACATCGGCCCAGGCCGCCTTGCGCTGGGCCGAGAGCAGCTCGGTGATGTCGTCGAAGGTAAGGACGAAGCCGGCCAGCTCCCCCTGCCCGCCCGCCTGCCGCTCCTCGCCGATCTGGGCGAGGAGCGTCCGGCGGTTGCTCGGCGGGCCGATGCGGATCTCGGCCGTGCGCTCGGCGCCGCCCGCCAGCAGCGGCGCGAATTCCGGCACCACCTCCGCCATCGGCCGGCCGATGGCGGAGTCGAGGTCGATGCCGAGCAGCTCGCTCGCACGGCGGTTCGGCAGGTTGATCCGCCCATCCGTCTCTAGGCCGATGACGCCGGCGGAGACGCCGGCCAGCACCGTCTCGGTGAAGCGCCGCCGCTCGTCGATCTGGCGATAGGCCTGCAGCAGTTCCGAGCGCTGTGCCGCCAACTGGTTGGTCATCCGGTTGAAGGCGCGGGCGAGGCTGGCGATCTCCTCGTCGGCCGCCCCTTCCTCAACGCGAGTGGCGAGGTCGCCCCCCCTCACCCGCTCGGCCGCGACGATCAGCCGCCCGATCGGCCGCGCCAGCTGGTTGGCCAGCACCAGGCCGATCAGCACCGCCGCCAGCAGCACTAGGAGCGCCGCGATGGCAAAGATCATGACGAATGTGATCTGGAGCCCGGAGCGGTTGTTGTCGAGCTCGACATACTCGGCGACCGCCTTCTCGACCGACCGCTGATGCGCCAGCACGGTCGCGTCGAGCGGCCGTCCGATCAGCAGCATCCAGCCCTGGCCGAAATCAAGCGCGACCACGGCCCGCACCCGGTCCTCCGCCGGAAGCACGGCAACCTCGCCGAGCCGGGCCTGGGCGATCGCGTCCTCCGGCGGCGGGTCGAGGACGAAGCTCGTCGTGTAGCCGGCATGGGCGATCACCTGCTGCGTCGCTGGGTCGAAGACGACGGCCTCCGTCAGGTTGCGCAGGGCCGTATGCGTCGCCAGGACGCGGGCGAAGGCGAGGCCGTTGTCGGGCAGCAGGACGCGCGCGCGGGAAAGGTCCGCCGCCATGGCCAGCGCATCGCCGCGGATGGTGTTGCGATGCTCCTCGAGATAGCCGCGGCTGGCCTGGAGGCTGGCCTCCAGTGCCGTCCGCACCCTGTCGCTGAACCAGGTCTCGATGCCGAGGTTGAAAAACAGCGCGGCGAAGGCGGCGACCAGCATCGCCGGCACCACCGCGACCACGCCGAAGAGCAGGACAAGTCGCACATGCAGCCGGGACCCCGCCGAGCCGCGCCGCCGCTCCGCCCAGACCCGCACCAATCTGCCCGCGAGCGAGGCCATCAGCAGCAGCAGCACCGCCGCATTGACGAGGACGAGGCCGACCACGGCGCCCGGCTTGGTCGGCCCGAGCGGGCTGCCATCCGACAGGACGGAGAAGGTGACGACGCCGAGCAGCAGCGCGCCGACCGCGAGGCCGAGGGTCATCCCCCGGCCCAGCAGCACATCGGCGATCCGCCGGGGCAGGCCGCGCTGGCGCGGCTCGCCGGTCGCCATCAGCCGAGCCCGCGCACCACGGGCAGCTCGAGCTCGCGGATCTTTTTCCGGAGCGTGTTCCGGTTGAGGCCGAGCATCGCCGCCGCCTTAATCTGGTTGCCGCGGGTGGCGCCGAGGACGAGGCGCAGCAAGGGCCGCTCCACCTCGGCCAGCACCCGGTCATAGAGGTCGCGCACCGGCAGCCCGTCCTTGTGGGCGGCGACGAAGGCCTTCAGGTGCCGCTCCACCGCCTGCTCCAGCGTTTCGGGACGGCGCTGGCCGGTCTCGGCCGGTGGCTCCGCCTCGGACAGCTCGGAGGCGACGGCCTCGGCGTCGATCGTCTCCTGCGGGTAGAGGGCGGCGAGGCGGCGCATGAGGTTCTCGAGCTCGCGGGCGTTGCCGGGCCAGGCATGACCCTTCAGCCGCTCCAACGCCTCGGTGCTGAGCTGCTTCAGCGGCAGGCCGGAGGCGCGGGCGCGCTCGAGGAAGTGGCGCGCGAGCAGCGGGATGTCCTCCATCCGCTCGCGCAAGGGCGGCAGGCGGATGGGGACAACGTTGAGACGGTAGAAGAGATCTTCGCGGAAGAGCCCCTGCCGGATCGACTGGCGGAGGTCGCGATGGGTGGCCGCGACGATGCGGACATTCGCCTTGATCGGGTTGCGGCCGCCGACGGTGGTGAACTCGCCCTCCTGCAGCACGCGCAGCAGGCGGGTCTGCGCCTCGGGCGGCATGTCGCCGATCTCGTCGAGGAAGAGCGTGCCGCCGGCCGCCTGCTCGAACCGGCCGATGCCGCGGTTCAGCGCGCCGGTGAAGGCGCCGCGCTCATGGCCGAAGAGCTCACTCTCGATCAGCTCGCGCGGGATGGCCGCCATGTTGATGGCGACGAAGGGCCCGCCGCGGCGCCGCCCGTAGTCGTGCAGGGCACGGGCCACCAGCTCCTTGCCGGTGCCCGACTCGCCGGTGATCATCACGGTGAGGTCGGTCGTCGTGAGGCGGGCGACGGTGCGGTAGATCTCCTGCATCGCAGGGCTCCGGCCGACCAGCGGCAGGCGCTCCTCCGGCTCTGCCTCGTCGGCGGGCGCCGGGGCCTGGGGGGCGGCGAGGGCGCGCTCGACGACGGCCAACAGCTCCTTCAGGTCGAAGGGCTTGGGGAGGTACTCGAAGGCGCCGCGCTGTGCCGCCTTCAGCGCCGTCATGAAGGTCGACTGGGCCGACATCACCACGACGCGCATGTCGGGACGGATGCGCTTGATGCGGGGGACGAGGTCGAGGCCGTTCTCGTCCGGCATCACCACGTCGGTGATGACGAGGTCGCCCTCGCCATCCTCCACCCAGCGCCAGAGCGTGGAGGCGGAGGAGGTGGCGCGCACCTGGTAGCCGGAGCGCCCGAGCGCCTGGCTGAGCACGGTGCGGATCGCCCGGTCGTCATCGGCGACGAGGATGGTGCGGCTATCGCTCATGGACGGTCCATCCGATTGGCATCGAGACGCAGCCCCGCCGGCGGCATGGCGAGCGAGAGGCGAAAGAGGGTGCGGCCCGGGCGGCTGTCGCATTCGATCAGCCCGCCCTGGTCGGCGACCAGCTTGGCCACTAGCGCGAGGCCGAGCCCCTGCCCGCCCCGCTTGGTGGTGACGAAAGGCTCGAAGAGGGTGGCGCGCACCGCCTCCGGGATGCCGGAGCCGTTGTCGCGCACGATCACCTGCAAAGGCACGTGCACCCGCTCCCGGCTGCCGGGGACGGCGATGCGGACGCCATGGTGGTAGGCGGTGGCGAGGACGATCTCGCCGGAGAGCGGATCCACCGCCTCGGCGGCGTTTTTCACGAGGTTCAGCAGGATCTGCACGAGCTGGTCGCGGTTGCCCCAGACCGGCGGCAGCGACGGGTCGTATTCCTCATGGATGCGGAGATGCGCGGCGAAGCCGGTCTGGGCCACGCGCCGCACATGGTCGAGCACCTGGTGAACGTTGACCGGGGCGAGCTCCACCGGGCGGTCGGAGAACATGTCCATCCGGTCGACCAGGTTGCGGATGCGGTCGGCCTCATCCTGGATGAGCTGGCAGAGTTCGCGGTCGGCCTCCGCGGCGCCCTGCTCCAGCAGCTGGGCGGCGCCGCGGATGCCCGACAGCGGGTTCTTGACCTCATGGGCCAGCATCTCAGCCATGGCCGAAGCGCCACGCGCCGCACCGAGGAAGTTGAGCTGGCGGTTCATCATCTGCGCCGTCGAGCCGTCCTGCAGGGTCAGTATGACGGCGCCCGGCATCTCCGGCAGCGGCGCGCCATGGGCGGCGACGCCGCGGCGGTTGAGGCGGGGGCTCTCCAGCGTCAGGTCATGGTCGGAGACCGGCGCCTCATGTTGGCGGACCTGGGCGAGCAGGGCGAAGAGCCGGCTGTCCGGCGGCAGCAGGTCGCCGAGGCGGAGGATGGCGAGCGAGCCGAAGGAGAGCTGGAAGAAGAGCTCCGCCGCCGGGTTGGCGTAGCGGAAGCGGTCCTCTGCATCGAGCACCACCGCCGGCATGGGAAGCGCGGCGAGGATCGCGCCGTACTCCGGCAGCGGCGCGCTGCGCGTCGGCAGCGGCGTCACCCGCGTGCGGGTGGCGAAGGCGCCGCTCATGCCGCGATCCGCTCCAACCCTTGCGCATGGAAGCGGGCGCGGGCGGCTTCCAGGCCGAGATCGAGCAGCGGCCGGTAGAAGCCCTCGATCAGCCGCACCACCTCCTCGGCCGTCTCCACCTGGTTAACCTGGGACCTGAACTCGGCCGAGCCTGGCAGGCCCTTGGAATACCAGGCGATATGCTTGCGGGCGAGGCGGAGGCCGGTCTGCGTCCCGTGATGCGAGAGCATCTCGGCATAATGCTCGAGCAGGATGGCGAGCTGCTCGGCAAGGCTGGGCTCGGCCGGCGTCTTGCCGGTCCGGAGGTAGTGCGCGACCTGACGCGGCAGCCAGGGGCGGCCGTAGCAGCCGCGGCCGATCATCACCCCGTCGGCGCTGGAGAGGCGGAGCGCCTCGGCGGCGTGCTCGGGCGTCAGGATGTCGCCATTGGCGAGGATGGGGATGGAGACAGCCTCCCTCACCCCGCGGATGAAGGCCCAGTCCGCCTTGCCCGTGTAGAGCATCTGCCGGGTGCGGCCATGAATCGTGACGAGCCGGATGCCGCAAGCCTCGGCGATGCGGGCGAGGTTCGGGGCGTTGAGCGAGGAATGGTCCCAGCCCATCCGCATCTTGAGGGTGACGGGGACGGTCACCGCCTTCACCACCGCTTCGAGGATGGCGGCGGCGCGGACCTCGTCGCGCATCAGGGCGCTGCCGGCCTGCTGGCCGAGCGCGACCTTCTTCACCGGGCAGCCGAAATTGATGTCGATGATGGCGGCGCCGCGGTCTGCGGCAAGCTTCGCGGCCTCGGCCATCACCGCGGGCTCGCAGCCGGCGAGCTGGACGGCGGAAGGGGCGCCGAAGCCGTCGACCTCGGCCATCTTCAGCGTCTGGCGGTTCTCCCGGACCATGGCCTGGGAGGCGATCATCTCGCTCACCACCATGCCCGTGCCGAGCCGGCGGGCGAGGCGGCGGAAGGGCAGGTCCGTCACGCCGGACATGGGGGCAAGGTAGACGGGCGTGTCGATGCGCACGTCGCCGACCAGTATCGGCGGCAGACCGCCTGCTTCGGGGGCATTCGGCTCCGGGCGGGCCTGGGAGTCGGGCATGCTCATGCTCATGATTTGGGCAAACTAGGCGAAGTGCTGCGTTTCGGCAACGCCTGCCTGGGCGGAACGCCGAGAAACGTACCAATTTTTCGGCGCGATTTCGCCCCTGGCGGTTCTGCGATAGGGTCCGGCGATGAGCATCGCCGCCCTCCTGATGGCCGCCGGCAGCGGCACGCGCTTCGGCGCCACAGAGCCCAAGCAGTACCTGCCCCTGCTGGGGCGCCCCGTCATCCGCCATGCCGCCGAGGCGCTGCTGGCGGAGGGGCTGGTCGACATCCTGCTGCCCGTCTGTGCCGAGGGCGAGGAGGGGCGGATCGCCTCGCTGCTCGACGGGCTGCCGGTGCTGCCGGCGGTGACCGGCGGGACGACGCGGCAGGCCAGCGTCCGCGCCGGGCTGGAGGCGCTGGCCCCACAGGCGCCGGAGGTGGTGCTGGTGCATGACGCGGCGCGGCCGGTCGTGCCGCGAGGTACCATCCCGTCCATCCTCGAGGCCTTGCGGGGCGCGCCGGGGGCAATCCCGGCGCAGCCGGTGGCGGATACGCTGAAGCGGGGCAAAGGCTCGACGATCGTCGAGACAGTGCCGCGGGCCGGCCTCTACCGGGCGCAGACGCCGCAAGGCTTCCGCTTCGGGGCCTTGCTGAAGGCACACCGGGCGGCGGCGGGCGAGGCGACGGATGATGCGCAGCTCCTGGAGCTCGCGGGCGAGAGGGTGGTGCTGGTGGCGGGATCGGAGACCAATGTGAAGATCACCTTCCCCGAGGATCTGGAGCGGGTGGCAGGGCAGGTGCAGGGGCGGCTCGTGCCGCGCATCGGCACCGGCTTCGATGTGCACCGGACCGAGGTCGGGCGGCGGATGGTGCTCTGTGGCGTCGTCGTGCCCTGCGAGTTCGGGCTGGAGGGGCATTCCGATGCGGATGTCGGCATCCATGCGCTGTGCGACGCGATCTACGGGGCGCTGGCCGAGGGCGATATCGGGCGTTGGTTCCCGCCCTCGGAGATGCGCTGGAAGGATGCGGACAGCGCGCAGTTCCTTCGCCATGCAGCGGGGCGGGTGGCGGCGCGGGGCGGCGTCATCGCCAATGTGGATGTGACGATCCTTTGCGAGCGGCCGAAGATCGGGCCGCACCGCGAGGCGATGCAGGCCAGGGTGGCGGAGCTGCTGGGCGTCGACCCGGGCATCGTCGGGGTGAAGGCGACCACCACGGAGCGGCTGGGCTTCACCGGCCGGGGCGAAGGGATCGCGGCACAGGCGGCGGCGATGGTGCTGGTGCCGGGTTGAAGGTCCTCAAATCGCCTCAAACAGAGCCGTCATGGCGCTTGAGGTTCCTAGCAGAAACCATTGTTTTTATAGCTTTTCTCACGGCTCCGCTTTAATATTTGAGTGCTTGAGGCGCAGCACCGTCCCGGGCGCGCGGCTCGGGCGGCGGCGGCCGGAACGTAGCAGGAACATTCGGCCGGACGCAAGGATCGCGGTACGGCCGGCCGGTCAGGCCACCTCCTGACGCTCGACCGCCGCCTCGGCCGCCGCGCGGAGCTCGACCACCTTGTCCGAAAGGGTGGATTCAGCCGTGAATTCGACGGCGCAGACCACTTGGGCGAGATTGACCGTCGCCTCCACCGCGCCGGGGACCGGGGCGCCGAGGAAGTGCTTCGATTGCCAGGCGAGGTCGGCCAGCATGGGCACCCCAGCGTGGTCGAGCAGCAGGTCCAGCAGGATGGTCCCGTCCTCGGCGATATGGGCGGCGCGGAGGCCGGCGACCCGCAGCACGTCGCCCGTCGTCAGCAGCAGGCCGAAATGGCCCGTCTCCGCGCCCAGCATGCGCCGGACGAACCAGGCAGGCAGCAGGTCGGCATCGGTTGCGGGGTCGGCGAGGCGGGTCCAGCGCGGCATCGGCTTGTGTCCTGACCTGAGGGTCAGGGCCTAACGCCTTCGGGACGCGGATGTTCAGCCGCTGGCCTGGTCCCGCACCCAGGCGAGGAAATCGGCATCGGCCGCGGCGGCCGGCAGGGCGAGGATCGCCGGGAGGTCGTAGCTGTGGAGCGCGCGGATGCGGGCGCGGAGCGCCTCGAAGCGGCCGGCGGTGGTCTTCAGGACGAGGGCGGACTCGGGGTCCTCCCTCACCTCGTCCTTCCAGCGATAAATGGCGGTGTGGCCGGGGAGGAGGTTGGCGCAGGCGGCCAGGCGCTCCTCCACCACCGCTCGGCCGATGCGGCGGGCTTCCTCCGCATCGGCCGTGGTGACCCAGACCCAGAGGACGGGGTCGGCCGGCTCCATCCTCAGGCGCGTTCGAGGATGGTGACGTAATTGGCGACCGCCGCGCCGCCCATGTTGAAGACGCCGCCGAGATCGGCCTTCGGCAGCTGCAGGTCGCCGGCGGTGCCGGTGAGCTGCATGGCGGTCAGGACGTGCATGGAGATGCCCGTCGCGCCGATTGGATGGCCCTTGGACTTCAGCCCGCCGGAGCGGTTGACGGGGAGCTTGCCGTCGGCCGCCGTCCAGCCCTCGAGGATGGCGCGGGACCCCTGCCCTTCCGGCGTCAGGCCCATTGCTTCGTATTCGAGGAGCTCGGCGATGGTGAAGCAGTCATGCGTCTCGACGAAGGACAGGTCCGTCGCGGCGCCGAGCCCGGCCTGGTCGAGGGCGCGGGACCAGGCCTCGCGCGGTCCCTCGAAGCGGATGATGTCGCGGGCGGCGATGGGCAGGTAGTCGTTCACCTGCACGGCGGCGCGGAAGCGGACGGATTTCTGCATCGCCTTCGCCGACTCGGCATCGGTGATGATCATCGCCGCGGCACCGTCGGAGACCAGGCTGCAATCGGTGCGCTTCAGCGGCGGGGCGACGAAGGGATTCTTGTCGCTCTCGGCGCGGCAGAAGGCGTAGCCGAGGTCCTTGCGCATCTGCGCCCAGGGGTTGTCGACGCCGTTCTTGTGATTCTTGGCGGCGATGGCGGCAAGCGCGTCGGACTGGTCGCCATGGCGCTGGAAATAGGCCTCGGCGATGCGGCCGAAGACGCCGGCGAAGCCGCCGCGGATGTCCTGCTCGGTCTTCCGGTAGCTTGCGTTCAGCAGGATTTCGCCGACCTGGGGGCCCGGCGTCGCGGTCATCTTCTCCGCCCCGAGCACGAGGGCGAAGCGGCCGCGCTTGGCCGCCAGGAAATCGAGGGCGCCGTGAATGGCGGCGGTGCCGGTGGCGCAGGCATTCTCGTAGCGGGTGATCGGCTTGAAGCGCAGCTGGGGGATCGACTGGAGGACCAGCGAGCTCGGGAAGCCCTGGTTGGTGAAGCCCTCGCCGAAGACGCCGAGGAAGCCGGCATCGATCTCGGCCGGGGAGATGCCGGCATCCTCGATGGCGGCGCGGCCGACGCGGGCGAGCAGGCTCTCGATATCCGGCTCCTCCAGCTTACCGAAGGGGGTATGGGCCCAGCCCACGATGCAGGCGTCGAGCGTCTCGGCCATGGATGTGCTCCGTTCCTCGTTCCGCGGAAGATAGGCGCGGCCAGAGCAAACTCCAACGAGCGTCGACGCCCGCTGGAGTAATTGCCTCGCCAAAACAATGGCTAGGGCGGTTTCGTCCGTGTACCGCGTGGGCGAAACCGCCATAGCATCCTGGGAAAGACATGGAGGGGCGGATGAGCTGGCAGCCGGAGCTGGAGGACCTCGCCCGGCGCGAGGCGCTGGCCCATGCGATGGGCGGGCCGGAGAAGGTGGCGCGCCAGCATGCCGGCGGCCGGCTCACGGTGCGAGAGCGGGTGGACCGGATGCTCGACCCAGGCTCCTTCCATGAGGTCGGGACCATTGCGGGCAAGGCGCAGTACGGAGCGGATGGGGAGCTGGCGGCCTTCACGCCCTCCAATTGCGTCATGGGGCGCGGGCGGGTCGAGGGGCGGCCGGTGGTCATCGTGGGCGACGACTTCACCGTCCGCGGCGGTAGCGCGGATGCGACGATCCGCGAGAAGCCGATCATGGCGGAGCGGATGGCCCGCGAGCTGCGGCTGCCCCTCATCCGGATCATCGAGGGCTCGGGCGGCGGCGGGTCGGTCAAGACGATCGAGACCACCGGGCGGGCCAACCTGCCGGGCGGGATCGGCGGGGAGGCGATGTACCACCTGACGGGCGACAACCTCTCGGTGGTGCCGGTGGTGGGGCTGGGGCTCGGCTCGGTGGCGGGGCTCGGCGCGGCGCGCCTCGCTGCGACGCATTTCTCGGTGATGACCAAGGAGGGCTCGGCGATGTTCGTCGCTGGGCCGCCGGTGGTGAATGCGCTCGGGCCGCGCCAGTTCACCAAGCAGGAGCTGGGCGGGTGGGAGACGCAGACCCGGGCGGGCTCGGTCGACCATGCGGTCGACAGCGAGGAGGAGGCCTTCGCGGCGGCGCGGCGCTTCCTCAGCTACCTGCCGAGCTCCGTCCATGAGCTGCCCGCCCGGGCGGCCTGCGGGGATGACCCGGCGCGGGCGGATGAGGACTGGCTCTCGGCCATTCCGCGGGAGATCCGCAAGGCCTACCGGATCAGGCCGCTGATCGAGGGGCTGCTCGATGCGGGCAGCGTCTTCGAGACGGGGCGGTATTTCGGGCGCTCGGTCGTCACTGCGCTGGCAAGGCTGAACGGGCTGCCGGTGGCGGTGATCGCGGGGGACCCGATGTTCTACGCCGGGTCCTGGACGGCGGATGCCTGTGCCAAGATCATCCGCTTCGTCGACCTGGCCGATACCTTCCACCTGCCGGTGGTGCATCTGATGGACTGCCCGGGCTTCATGATCGGCCTCGAGGCGGAGCAGCGGGGGACGATCCGCTGGGGCGTGCGGGCGATGGCGGCGATCAACCAGAGCCGGGTGCCCTGGTGCACGGTGATCCTGCGCAACGCCTTCGGGGTGGCGGGGGCGATCCACCAGCCGGCGGGGCGGTTCTCGCTGCGCTATGCCTGGCCCTCGGCGCGCTGGGGGTCGCTGCCGCTCGAGGGCGGGATCGAGGCGGCCTACCGGGCGGATATCGAGGCGGCGGAGGACCCGAGGGCGAAGCTCGCGGAGATCGAGGCGCGGCTGCAGAAGCTGCGCAGCCCGCTTAGGACGGCGGAGGCCTTCTGGGCGGAGGAGATCATCGACCCGCGGCAGACGCGGCGGTTGCTCTGCGAGTTCGCGGATTACGCCGAGAAGCTGCGGGAGCCGGGGCGGATCGGGCGGGGGGTGCGGCCGTGACCTTCTCGCTCATCGGCCGCTGCCCGAGGACGGGGCAGATCGGCGCGGCGGTGACGACCTCCTCCATCGCGGTCGGCAGCCGGGTACCCTTCTGCGCGGCGGGGGTCGGGGCGGTCCTGACGCAGCATCGGACCGATCCCGGATTGGGGCCAAGGGGGCTCGACCTGCTGCGCTCGGGCTGCGGCGCGGAGGCGGTGGTGGCGGCGCTGGTGGCATCGACGCCGCATCATGCCTGGCGGCAGGTCGCGGTGCTCGATGCCGAAGGGCGGACGGCGCATTTCCATGGAACGAAGGTGAAGCCGGGGCTCGGTGCCGCGCATGGCGAGGGGGTGGTGGCCATCGGCAACATCCTCGCCTCATCCGCGGTGCCGGGCGCGATGGTGGGGGCCTTCGTCGCCGCGCCGGAGCTGCCGCTGGCGGAGCGGCTGATGCGGGGGCTGGAGGCCGGCGAGGCAGCGGGCGGCGAGCATGGGGCGGTGAGCTCCGCGAGCCTCTTGGTCGTCTGGCGGGAGGTCTTTCCCTATGTCGACCTGCGCGTCGACAAGGCGGCGGCGCCGCTGCCCGCGCTCCGCACGCTCTGGGAGGACTATGCGCCGCTGGCCGACGGCTTCCTGCAACGGGCGCTGGAGCCGGAGGGCGCGCCGTTGATCTGAACCCTTCGGATTGAATGGCAGGTTCGGGCGGCCGGAGGCAGAATCGCCCTGCAACAAGGGCGGGAGGAACCCATGGCGCTCGATCCGCAGGCCAAGCTGGCCGCCGACGAGAAGCTCTACACCCATGCTCGCGGCCTCACCTCCTATTCGCGGTCCCTGTTGGAGGAGGCGCGCCGCTTCTTTGTCGGGCATGACCAGGCCGTCGGCGTGCTGTTCGTCGGCGACGCCATGCAACCGCCGATCTTCCTGAAGAGCGGCATCGAGGGCGGACCCTGGGGCGGGACCCAGCGCGGTGGCGTGCCGCGAGGCGAAGGGCGCGGCTTCACCTCCGGCGGACCGAGCCAGGGCAATATCGCGACCCATGTCGAAGGGCATGCCTCAGCCATCTTGTGGCAGCGCAGCGCTCGCCTCGGCCACCTTCTCGTCGACCGAGCCATGTGCGGCGTGTGCCATCGAAGCCTGCATGTGACGCTGCCGCCGGCCGCGCTCCTTTTCGTCTACTCGGAGGAGGAGGGAAAGACCCTTGTACGGGCCAGCCATGGCCCATGAGCGAACCGGAAGGGCCGCGGATCGTTGGGGCTGGGCAATCCCATGGAGTGATCCGCATGAGTCTGTTCGGCCGAATTCTCGACAAGCTGCGGGGGCATGCCCAGGCCGCCCCCGCATCCGACGGGGCCGCGGTGGCGCCGCCGCAATCGCCGGGCCCGGCGGATGACCTGCCTGCGGCGGGGGCGGCGACCGCCTCGGCGCCAATCGACGTGACGGGCATCCTCGACGGGCTGGCCTCGCAGCAGCGGCAGCGACTGGACTGGCGGCACTCCATCGTCGACCTGATGAAGCTGCTCGAGCTCGACAGCAGCCTCGAGAACCGGAAGGAGCTGGCGAAGGAGCTCAACTATTCCGGCGACACCAGTGACTCGGCATCGATGAACATCTGGCTGCACAAGCAGGTCATGCAGAAGCTGGCCGCGAATGGCGGCAAGGTGCCGGCCGAGCTGAAGGACTAAGACGCATTCCGGACCCTTGCCGGGACCGGCGGCGGGGTGCCGCCGGCTTCGGCAGGGGGCCAGTCCATGAGGGACGTGCGGCAGTGACCTAGTCATCCTCGAGGCCGAGGGCGGGCGAGGTGCGCGCCGGCGTCACCGTTTTTCCTTCGAATGCATCGGCAATGCCAAGGTCATGCGCCGAACGCCGGATCGCACGCGTCCCGGCTGGCTCGGGAGCATCATCATCGGCGTCGTCGGCGCGGAGATCAGCACGCGGCGCTCACCCGCACCATGCCGCTCGAGCAGATCAACCATGGCTTCGCGTTGATGGAGCGGGGCAAGAGCATCCGCTTGGTCGTCTGCTGACGCGGCTTCGTCAGATGTGGGTGGAGCAGGCGCGCCTCCCGCCCTATGCTCGCCCGGCAAAACGAAAAAAAGGGGAAACCTGCCGTGGATCGTCGTACCCTTCTGCTCGCCGGCGCAGGGCTTGCCGCGCCGCGCCTCGGCCTTGCGCAGGCGCAGGCGCAGGGCCCCTACCCGTCCCGCCCCGTGCGGCTGGTCGTGCCCTGGCCGCCAGGGCAGGCGACGGACCTGATGGCGCGGGTCGCGGGCCAGCAGGTCTCGGCGCAATGGGGGCAGCCGATCGTGCCGGACAACAAGGCGGGCGCGGCCGGGATGATCGGGACGGATGCGGTCGCCAAGGCGGCGCCCGATGGCTACACCATCCTTGCCGCCTCGACCGGGCCGATCACCACGGCGCCGCTGGTGCAGCGGACGCCCTATGATCCCGAGAAGGACCTCGCGCCGGTCGCGATGATCGGCATTTCGCCCTACCTGCTGACGGTGACGAACAACTTCCCCGCCAAGGATACGGCGGAGTTCATCCGCGTCGTGAAGGCCAATCCGGGCAAGTTCACCTACGCCTCCTCGGGCACCGGAGCAGCGGCGCATCTCATCACCCTGATGTTCCTGAGCAAGACGGGGCTGACGGACACCGTGCACGTGCCCTTCCAGGGCAGCGGGCCGGCGCTGACCTCGGTGGTCGCGGGGCAGGTGGATTTCGCCGTCGACACGCTGGCGGCGACGGGGCCGCTGGTGCGGCAGGGGGCGCTACGGGCGCTCGGCATCACCCTCGCGGCAGGGAGCGCGCTGGCGCCGGGGATCGCGCCGCTTGCCAGCGTGCCGGAGGCGGCGGGCTTCGATGTCGGCGCCTTCGGCGGCTACATGATGCCGGCGGGGACGCCGCCCGAGATCGTCGCCAGGCTGGCGGAGGAGACCGGGCAGGCGATGGCGACGGACGAGGTGCGCTCGCGCCTGGCCGCGATCGGCTTCCAGCCGGAGCCGCGGGGGACGGCGGAGTTCACCGCCTTCCTGAAGACGCACCGGAAGCAGTTCCGGCAGGTGATCGAGGCCAACCGGATCCGGGTGGATTGAGGGGGCCCCTCGCAGAATGGCGGGGGCGACCCGATCTCCCGGATGACCGAGATGGGAGGGGTTCACACCGATGCCCGACAGCGCTCCGCACACGACCCACCGGGCCGATTACCGGCCGCCCGCCTTCCTTATCGATACGGTGGAGCTGGAATTCCGCCTCGACCCGGCGGCGACGCTGGTCCGGGCGCGGCTGGCATTCCGGCGCAACGGGCCGGGCGAGTTCCGCCTGGACGGGGATGGGCTGACCCTGCTGGAGGCCAGGCTCGATGGGGCGGCCCTGGCAGAGGGGCGGACGAGGCTCGGCGGGGACGGGTCGCTGACCGTCGCCGATGCGCCGGATGCGGGCGTGCTGGAGACGCTGGTGCGGATCGCGCCGGAGAAGAATACCGAGCTGTCCGGGCTCTATACCTCCGGGGGCAATTTCTTCACGCAGTGCGAGGCGGAGGGGTTCCGCCGCATCACCTTCTTCCCCGACCGGCCGGATGTGATGGCGCGCTACACCGTCACCATCCATGCCGAGCGGGCGCGCTGCCCGGTGCTGCTCTCGAACGGCAATCCGGCGGGGGCGGGGCATGGCGGGGACGGCACGCACTGGGTGCGCTGGGTCGACCCGCATCCGAAGCCGAGCTACCTCTTCGCCCTCGTCGCCGGCGATCTGGTCGACGTGCGTGACAGCTTCGTCACGAAATCCGGGCGGCAGGTGGCGCTCAACATCTGGGTGCGGCGGGGCGACGAGGACCGCTGCGGCCATGCGATGGACAGCCTCATCCGCTCCATGAGATGGGACGAGGAGGTGTTCGGCCTCGAATACGACCTCGACGTGTTCAACATCGCCGCCGTCTCCGACTTCAACATGGGGGCGATGGAGAACAAGGGGCTCAACGTCTTCAACACCAAATACGTGCTCGCCAAGCCGGAGACGGCGACGGATGGCGACTACCAGGGCATCGAGACCGTCATCGCGCATGAGTATTTCCACAACTGGACGGGCAACCGCGTCACCTGCCGGGACTGGTTCCAGCTCTCGTTGAAGGAGGGGCTGACGGTCTTCCGCGACCAGGAATTCTCGGCGGACCAGGGCAGCCGGGCGGTGAAGCGCATCCGCGACGTGCGCGGGCTGCGCGGCGCGCAATTCCCCGAGGATGCAGGGCCGATGGCGCATCCCGTGCGGCCGGACAGCTATATCGAGATCGACAATTTCTACACCCCGACCGTCTACCAGAAGGGCGCGGAGGTGGTGCGGCTGATCCATACGCGGATCGGGGCGGCGGCCTTCCGGCGGGGGATGGATCTCTACATCGCGCGCTGCGACAACCAGGCGGTGACGATCGAGGATTTCGTCGCGGCAATGCAGGAGGCGTCCGGCGTCGACCTCTCCTCCTTCATGGGCTGGTACGACCAGGCGGGCACGCCGGAGCTCACCGCCGAGGATCGCTACGAGCCGGCGGCGCGTCGCTGGGTGCTGACCTTGCGGCAGGCGACGAAGCCGACGCCGGGGCAGGCCGAGAAGCACCCGGTGCCCATCCCCGTCGCCATGGGGCTGCTCGATGCGGGCGGGCGGGAGGTGGCGACGCGGCTCGCCGGGGAGAACGAGGCCAGGCCGGGGACGCGGGTGCTGCTGCTGGAGGGCGGCGAGCAGAGCTTCACCTTCGAGGATGTGGACGGGCCGCCCGTCCCCTCCCTGCTGCGCGGCTTCTCGGCGCCGGTGAAGCTGAAGGGCGTGGCGCGGGAGCGGCTGCGCTTCCTCGCGGTGCACGACACGGACCCCTTCGTCCGCTGGGAGAGCGGGCTGCAATATGCCGCGGCGCTGATGCTGGAGATGGTGGCGGCGCACCAGCGGGGCGAGGCGCTCGGCTTCGATGCGGCGCTGGAGGAGGCGGTGCGCACCACGCTGGGCGGGGCGGAGGCGGACCCGGCCTTCGCCGCGGAGGCGCTGGCCCTGCCGGGCGAGGGTTTCGTCGCCGACCAGATGGAGGTCGCCGAGCCGGCCGCGGTGCATGCGGTGCGGGAGCACCTGCGGCGGGAGATCGGGCGGCGCTGCGGCGATGTGCTGCGCGAAGCCTATGGCGCGCTGTCGGAGGCGGGGGAGTACCGCGTCGACGGGCGCAGCATCGGGCGGCGGGCGCTGCGCAATGCCTGCCTCGCCTATCTCGTGGCGGCCGGCGACACCGGCCTTGCCGAGGCGCAGTATGCGGCGGCGGGGAACATGACCGACCGGCTCGCGGCGCTCTCGCTGCTCGCCGATGCCGAGGGGCCGGCGCGGGAGGGGCCGCTGGCCGACTTCCATGCGCGCTGGCGGGGCGACGACCTGGTGCTCGACAAGTGGTTCTCGATCCAGGCGATGTCATCGCGGGCGGATACGCTGGAGGCGGTCAGGGCGCTCTACGGGCATCCGGACTTCGACCTGCGCAACCCGAACCGCGCCCGCTCCCTGGTCGGGGCCTTTGCGGCGGGGAATCCGCTGCACTTCCACAGGGAGGATGGCGAGGGGTACCGGTTCCTGGCCGATGCGGTGATCGCGCTCGACCCGATCAACGGCTCGATCGCGGCGCGCATGGTCGGGCCGCTCGGGCAGTGGCGCCGGCAGGCGCCGGCGCGGGCGGCGCTGATGCGCCAGGAGCTGCAGCGGGTGCTGGCGGCGCCGAAGCTCAGCAAGGGGACGTTCGAGAAGGCGTCCAAGGGGTTGGCGTAGCGCGCCCCGGCCGAACCATCCCGCCCTCGGGGCAGGTGCCGGTCGGGTCCTCGTCCCTGGCCGGCGTGGCCCGCCATCGCCGGGAAGGCCTTGGGGAGGCTGCCATCCGCCGGCGCGGCCGGCACCCCCTCAGGGCGTGGCGAGGATCGAGCCCGCCATCGCCACCAGGACGGCGGCCGTGGCCAGGCGGATCGGGCGGTGCCAGTCGAGCGCCATGCGCTGGCAGGCCGGATAGGCCAGCAGCGTGGCAAGGACGAGGGAGACCGCGAGCGCCGTCGCCGTCACCGCCAGGGGCAGCATCGGCAGGAGGCCCTCGGACAAGGCGAGCGGCCCCAGAATTTGGGCCGCGAAGAAGGCGGCCGTCATCGGGTTGGTGAGGGCGGTGCAGAAGCCGGCGCCGAACTCGGCGCCCTGGGCCCGGCGCGGGGCGCGGCCGGCGTCCGGCCGGCGGCTGCGCGCAACCGCGAGGGCGACCAGGAGAAGCAGCGCCGCCGCTGCGACGCGGCCGGCCTTGGCCCAGCCGGCGGCGGCCGGGGCGTTGCCGAGGACCGCCGCGAGCGCCGCGCTCAGCGTGCCGGCGCCGAGCGCGATGCCGAGGCAGATCGGCAGCGCGCCGCGCAGCCCGCGCAAGGCGGCGAAGCCGGCGATCACCAGGAGATTCGGGCCAGGCGTGACCAGGAGCGCCAGATAGGCCAGCAGGAAGTCACGCATGGATCTTGCGTCACCCGCCGCTGGTGCAGACCATGCCGATGAGGAGCAGGCCCTCGGTCCTCCGCTCCGCATCGGCGCGGGCGGGGCCCAAGGTCACGGCGACCGGGGCATAGACCGGGCGGCACTGGACCGAGGGCGGGTGGGGCAGGCCGACATCCGGCCCGGCCTCGGCCGCGACCGGCAGGGCCGGCTGCGCGGCGGCTGTCAGGCTCGCGGCAACGACGAGCGGCATCGTGGCCAGGGAAAGGCCAAGTATCGCATATCGCATGGCTTGCACGCCTTGTATGGGAACGAGGCGTATTATGATCGAAGCCATTGTGAGTCAGAGGGAATAATGAGGCTTTGCCTCGGATGTGAGTATTCTTTCAGCACGAGTATTTGCGAGGGCTCGCCGAATGTGGTGCCGTCTCATTTCCGCGCGGAGACCGGCGCCGGGTCCATCCCATGGGATGGCGCTCGGAGGGTGAGGTTGGCTGCGGCAACCGGCGCTTTTCATGTGACCGGCGGCCCCATCGGCGCGATGCTGCCGGGGAGGCGGCGAAGGGGAGGACATCATGGCCATCCAGGCGCTCGGCTATGTCGGCATCGAGGCCAGCCGGCTGGAGGACTGGGCGGCTTTTGGCACCGGCCTGCTCGGCCTGCAGCTCGCCGAACGGAGCGGGGCGCAGCTCACTTTCCGCATGGATGACCGGAAGCAGCGGCTGCTGGTGGTGCCGGGCGCCGGCGACGGGGCGCGGTTCTTCGGCTGGGAGGTGGCGGATGGGGCGGCGCTCGACGCGGTCGCCGCGCGGCTGGAGGGCCTGGGCGTGCCGGTTGCGCAGGGCGATGCGGGGCTGGCGGCGCAGCGCCGGGTCGCCGGGCTGGTCGTCAGCGAGGATCCGGTCGGCAACCGGCTCGAGATCGTCCACGGGGCGGAGGTGACGGCGGAGCCCTTCCGGCCGGGGCGCTGCATCAGCGGCTTCCGCACCGGGCCGCTCGGCATGGGGCATGCGGTGCTGACGGTGCCGCGGATGGAGGCGGTGCTGCCCTTCTACCGGGATGTGCTGGGCTTCGGGGTCTCGGACTTCGTCACCCACCCGTTCAGGGCGACCTTTCTCCACGTCAATCCCCGGCATCATTCGCTGGCGCTGATCGAGACCGGCCAGGCCGGGCTGCACCACCTGATGCTGGAGCTGTTCAGCCTCGACGATGTCGGCCAGGGCTATGACCTGGCGATGCTGGACGAGGGCCGGATTGGGGTCAGCCTCGGGCGGCACACCAACGACTTCATGACCAGCTTCTATGCCCGGACGCCGGGGGGCTTCATGGTGGAGTATGGCTGGGGCGGGCGGGTGATCGACCCGGGCTCCTGGAAGCCGGTGGAGATGACCTCGGGGCCGAGCCTCTGGGGGCATGAGCGGAGCTGGGGCCCACCGGAGATGCGGGCCGAGGCGCGGCGGATGCGGCTGATGGCGGCGGCCGAGGGGGAGCGGGCGCCGGTGCAGGTGCTGCCGGGGAACCACGTCCTCATGCCGGGGGAATGCGCCTGGTGGGACGGGCTGCGGGCGGCCGAGTGATGCGGCCGGAGCGTCGCCTCCCCTCCCCGCGCGCCATGGTGGTCGCGCCGCAGCCGGAGGCGGTGGAGGCGGGGGCCGCGATGCTCGCCGCGGGCGGCAATGCGCTGGATGCGGCGCTGGCCTGCGCGCTGGCGCAGGGGGTCGTCGACCCGATGATGTGCGGGATCGGCGGGATCGCCACCTTGCAGGTCTTCGATCCCGCGAGCGGGACGCATGCGGTGCTCAACGGGCTCGGCACCTGCCCAGGCGCGGTGCGGGAGGACATGTGGGCCGCGGATTTCCTCGGCGAGTGCCCGGACGGCTTCGGCTATCGCGTCCGCGGTCACGAGAACGAGTGCGGGGCGAAGGCAGTCACCGTGCCGGGAGCCTTGCGGGTCTTCGCGGATGCGCATGCGAGGCTCGGGCGGAAGCCCTGGGCCAGCCTCTTCGAGGCGGCGATCGGCTTCGCCGAGGAGGGCTGGATCATCCGCCCGCATGTGCAGGCGATGTTCACCCTCGACGAGCGGCCCTATGGCCGGATGAGCTACCCGGAGAAGCTCGGCTTCACCGAGGAGGGCCGGCTGCTCTACCTGCGGGAGGACGGGACGCCGAAGCGGCTCGGCGAGGCGGTGCGCAACCCGGGGCTGGCGGCGACGCTCAGGGTCCTTGCCGAGGGCGGCGCGGAGGAGTTCTACCGCGGGCGCATCGCGCGGGCGATCGTGGCGGCGATGGAGGAGCGGGGCGGGCTGATCGCCGCCGGCGATCTCGAGGGGTTCCGGGTGGCGGAGGCGCCGCCCTTGCGGATGCCCTATCGCGGGTATGAGCTGGCCTTGCCGGAGCCGCCGGCGGGGGGCATCGTCGTCGGCGAGATGCTGCGGATCCTGGAGCGCTTCGACCTCACCGCGCTCGGGCACAACACGCCGGACTACATCGCCGTCGTCGCGGAGGCGATGAAGATCGCCGGCATCGACAAGGAGGCGCATGTCGGCGATCCGGCCTTCCAGCCGGTGCCGGTGGAGCGGCTGCTGTCGGAGGCATATGCGGAGGAGTGCGCGGCACGCATCCGGCGGGGGGAGCGGGCCTCGCTGACCCGGGCGAGGAGCGATGCGCCGAACACCACGCATGTCTCCTGCGTCGATGCGGATGGCATGATGGTTTCGATGACGCATACCCTTGCCGTGCCCTCCGGCCTGATCGTGCCGGGGATGGGGTTCATGCTGAACGGGGCGATGAACTGGATGGACCCGCGGCCCGGGCGGGCCGGGTCGATCGCGCCGGGGAAGCGGCGCTACTCCTCGATGACGCCCACCATCGTGCTGCGGGAGGGCAAGCCCGTGGTGACGCTCGGGGCGCCGGGTGGAGCATGGATCACCGTCGCGGTCGCGCAGGTGCTGCTCAACTTGCTTGACTGGGGGATGGGGATGCAGGAGGCGGTGATGGCGCCGCGCTTCTCGGCGACGGGCGAGACCATCGACCTGTCCAACCGCATCCCGCGCGCGACGGAGCGGGCGTTGCAGGCGATGGGCTATCCGACGAAGCGGAGCTACCAGAGCTACGCCTTTGCCGGCGTGCATGGCATCGCCGTCTGGGACGGCACCGCCGAGGGCGGCGCCGATCCGCAGCGGGACGGGTATGCGGCCGGGGTCTAGCGGTAGCCAGGGTCGCTGAGGTTGGTCAGCGGGAAGGCGCTGTGGACGTGGGGCTGCACCACGGGTGCGACGGGGTGGAGGTAGCTTCCGTCGAGTTGGCCGAAGCTCGTCACGCCGAGCAGGCCGAGGACTTCGTGGACCTCCTCCTGCAGGAGCTGGAACATGCGGGCGACGCCGGCCTCGCCGGCGGCGGCCAGGGCGTAGCAGTACATCCGGCCCATGCCGGCTAGCTCGGCGCCGAGGATGACGGCCTTGACGATGTCGCTCCCCCGCACGAAGCCGCCATCGACCCAGACCTTCGCCTTGCCCTCCACCGCCTTCACCACCTCCGGCAGCACGGCGATGGAGCCGCGGCCGTGGTCGAGCTGGCGGCCGCCATGGTTCGAGACATAGACCACCTCGACGCCATGCTCGACGGCGAGGACCGCATCCTCCGCCGTGGCGATGCCCTTGAGGGCGAGCGGCATGCGGGGGAAGCGGTCCTTCCAGCGCTTCACGTCGTCCCAGCTGAGCGCCGCCTGGAAGTGCTGGCCGGTGGCGCGCTGGCGCCAAGGCTTGACGAAGCGCTTGGCGATGTCGCGCTCGCGGCGGCTGTAGATTGCGGTGTCCACCGTCAGGCAGAAGGCATCGTAGCCCGCATCGATGGCACGCTGGGTGATCTCCTCGATCCAGGCGAAGTCGCCGCGGACATAGAGCTGGAAGACCTTGGGCCCCTGCCCCGCCTTAGCCATCGGCTCAAGACCGGGCATGGAGACGGAGGAGACCATGATGGGCACGCCGAACTCGGCCGCGGCGCGGGCGGCGGGGGCGCCGCCCTGCGGGTCGAAATTTTCGAGGCCACCGACGGGCGCCAGCATCACCGGCAGGGTGACGGGCTTGCCGAGAAAGCGGCCGGTGAGGTCGATGTTGGAGACATCGCGGAGGACGCGGGGGCGGAAGGCGAGGCCGTCGATGTCGGCGCGGTTGCGCATCATCGTCGTCTCGGTCTCGGTGGCGCCGACCAGGTAGTCCCAGTTGCCGGGGCTGAGGCGGCCCTTCGCCTCCTTGACGAATTCATGGAGGGTCTGGAAGGGGCTTTCCGCCGTGTTCGACATGTCTAGTTCCCTCCGAGGAATTCTTTTGTCCAACGCTTGTAGTCGGCGTCGCGGGTGATGCGGGGCATCAGGCCGGGCTCCGGCAGGCCGGGGAGATCGGCCGGCTGCACGCCCTCGCGGAGCGCCTTCAGCGTGGCGTAGACGGCCTGCTGGGCGGCCATGATGGGCTGGTGGCCCTGGAGGGCGATGCGGACGCCGCGGGCGGCAAGGTAGTCGCGGTCCTTCAGCTCCGTGCCCTCGATGCCTCCGAGGATGATGGGGCGGGTGGCCACCGCGGCGACGGCCTCGAGCTCGGCGCGGGTCTTGATGCCGGTGTAGAAGAGGGCGTCCGCGCCGCTCGCGGTATAGGCCTTGGTACGGGCGACGGCATCCTCCACGCCGTTGACGGAGACGACGCCACTGCGGGCGACGATAACGAAGGAGGGGTCGTCGCGGGCGGCGAGCGCGGCGCGAACCTTGCCGAGGCCCTCCTCCAGCGAGATCAGCGTCACACGGCCATCGCCATGCGGGCGCGGGAGGACGGTGTCCTCGAGCGTCATGGCGGCGACGCCGGCATTTTCCAGCTCCTCCACCGTGCGGATGGCGTTGAGAGCATTGCCGTAGCCATGGTCGGCATCGACCAACAGCGGCAGGGTGCGGACGGCGCGGCAGATCCGGCGGGCCTGCTCGGCGAACTCGCTGAGGGTGAGCACGATGAGATCGGGCGCGCCGAGCACGGTGAGCGAGGCGGTGGAGCCGGCATACATGCCGACCTCGAAGCCGAGATCCTCGGCGATGCGGGCGGACATCGGGTCGAAGACCGAGCCGGGATGCACGCAGGCCGGCCCGGCGAGGACGTTCCGGAAGCGGAGGCGGCGGTCGGTGACGCTGGTCATGGGGTCACTCCGGGCGATGCAGCGTGACGGGCTGGCGCGTGACGCTGCGGCGGCCGCGCTTGAAGGCCGCGAGGACGGGCGCGACCTCGCGGATGGCCGCGACCGGATCCGGCGCGTCGATCAGGGCGAGGTCGGCGGGGTTGCCGACCGCGATGCCGTAATCCTGGCGGCGCATCAGCCTGGCCGACTCCGTGGTGAACATGGCCCAGGTCTCGCGCAGGTCGTCCGGCATCGCGTGCTGGGTGACGTTGGCGTAGAGATTCGCCATGCGGATGAGCTGGCCGTCGCCCATGGGCGTAAAGGCGTTCAGGATGTTGTTGGAGGAGAGTGAGCAGGTGACGCCGAGCCGGTGCAGGCGGTTGGCGTCCGCCACGCTGCGCTCGATGCGGTGGTCCCGGTCGCGGGCGCCGAGATAGAGGTCGGTCGCCGGTAGGACGGTCAACGCCACGCCGGTGCCGGCCATGCGCTTCGCCATCTCGTCGAGCTCCGGCAGCGGCATGACGGAGAGCTTCGTCAGGTGCCCGCAGGCGACACGGCCGCCCCAGCCATACCGCTCGGTCAGGTCGCAGACCAAGCGCGTGTCGAGATGGGCGGCGGAGGAGCCGCTGTCGACATGCATGTCGATATCGGCGTCGAACTCGCGGGCGAGCTCGAAGACGCGGCGGATCTGGCCGGCCGGGTCGGTATCGTAGGAGGGGGCGGCGCCGACGACGCGGGCCCCGCTGCGCAGCGCCGCGACCATCAGCTCGTCGGTGCCGGGGTTGTTGAGCAGCCCCTCCTGCGGCATCACGCAGATCTCGATGTCGATGGCCCATTTGTACTCATCGACCAGGGCCTTCACGCCCTCGAAGCCGCGCAGGCCGACCTTCGGGTCCACCTCGGCATGAGTGCGAATCAGGGTGGTGCCGTGGCCGATGCATTTCTCGAGGGTGCGGCGGGCGCGGTCGGTGACATCCTCGACGGTGAATGTGTGCTTGATGGCGCTGGTGCGCTCCATCGCCCCGTGCGGGAAGCGGGCGGTCTCGCAGGCGCAGCGGTCGATGGTGCAGGTCTTGTCGAGGTGGATATGCGTCTCGACGAGGCCGGGGGAGACGAGGCGGCCGGCGCAGTCCACCACCTCCGCCGCATCGGCCCCGAGGCTAGGCGAGAGGGCGGCGATCAGCCCGTCCTTCACGCCGATATCGGTCGCGGTGCCGTCGGCCAGGCGGGCGTGGCGGAGCAGGAGGTCGAGGGCCATCAGCGCTTCTCCGCCGCGGTCGCATAGGGGATGTTGCGGCCGCCGTAGCGGCGCACGCGGATATTGGCCTGCTCGGCATGGCCGGCGAAGCCTTCCAGCATGCAGAGGCGGGAGCAGGCCTCCCCGATCATGGCGCTGGCCTCGTCCGTCAGCACGCGCTGGTAGGTGACGGTCTTCAGGAACTTGCCCACCCAGAGGCCGCCGGTGTAGCGCGCCGCCCGCTGCGTCGGCAGCGTGTGGTTGGTGCCAATGACCTTGTCGCCATAGGAGACATTGGTGCGGGGGCCGAGGAAGAGGGCGCCGTAATTGGTCATGTGGCGCAGGAAGTGGTCGTCGTCGCGGGTCATCACCTGGACATGCTCGGAGGCGATGCGGTCGGCCTCCCGCACCATCTCATCGAGGCTGTCGCAGAGGATGACCTCGCCATAGTCCTGCCAGGCCTTGCGGGCAATCTCGGCCGTCGGGAGGATGGTCAGCAGGCGCTCGACCTCGGCCATGGTCTCGTGGGCGAGCTTCTCGGAGTCGGTCAGCAGGATGGCGGGGCTGGTGGGGCCGTGCTCAGCCTGGCCGAGCAGGTCGGTGGCGCAGAGCTCGGCATCGACCGTCTCGTCGGCGATGACGAGGGTCTCGGTCGGGCCGGCGAAGAGGTCGATGCCCACGCGGCCGAAGAGCTGGCGCTTGGCCTCGGCGACGAAGGCGTTGCCGGGGCCGACCAGCATGTCGACGGCGGCGATGCTTCCCGTGCCCAGCGCCATGGCGCCGACGGCCTGCACGCCGCCGAGGCAGTAGATGACATCGGCGCCTGCCAGGTGCTGGGCGGCGACGATGGCGGGTGCGGGCTTTCCTTTGTAGGGTGGGGCGCAGGTGACGATGCGCGGGACGCCGGCGACCTTCGCCGTCACCACCGACATGTGGGCGGAGGCGAGCAGCGGGTACTTCCCGCTGGGGACGTAGCAGCCGACCGAGTTCACCGGGATGTTCTTGTGGCCGAGGACGATGCCGGGCAGCGTCTCGACCTCGATGTCGCGGAGGGCGGCCTTCTGGTGCTCGGCGAAATTGCGGACCTGGGCCTGGGCGAAGCGGATGTCCTCGAGGTCCTGGCCGGTGAGCTGGTCCAGGCATTCGCGGATCTCGGCATCGGTCAGGCGGTAGTCGGCACGGTCCCAGCCGTCGAACTTCACCGAGTATTCGCGGACGGCGGCGTCGCCGCGGGCGGCGATGTCGGCGAGCAGGCCCTCGACGATGCCGCGGACCTTGGTGTCCGCATCGGCCTTGTCGGAGGCGGAGATGCTTTGCTTGAGCCAGTGGGCCATGGTCGGAGGTTTCCCTTATTCGGCGGTCCAGCCGCCATCGATGAGCATCGCAGAGCCGGTCATGAGCGCGGAGGCGTCGGAGGCGAGGAAGACGACCGGGCCCATCAGGTCCTGCACCTGGCCGAGGCGGCCGAGCTTGATTCTGGAGAGGACCCATTCGGCGAATTCGGGGCGCTCGAAGAAGGGCCGGGTCATCGGCGTCTCGATGAAGGTGGGGCCGATGGTGTTGGCGCGGATCCCGAGGGGGCCGAGCTCGATCGCCATCGCCTTGGTCCAGCCCTCCATCGCCCATTTGCTGGCGCAGTAGACGCTGCGGTTCGGGCCGCCAACATGGCCCATCTGCGACGAGATGTTGATGATGGAGCCGGCCACGCCCTCCTCCACCATGCGGCGCGCCACGGCCTGGGCGGCGAAGAAGCAGCCGCGGAGATTGAGGGCCAGCACCGCGTCGAAGTCCGCCTCCGTCACATCGAGGAAGCGGGCATGGCGCGAGGTGCCGGCGTTGTTGACGAAGGCGTGGAAGGCGGGGAGGCCGGCGATGGCGGCGGCAGTCGCCGCCGTATCGGCGATGTCGAGGCGGAGCGCCTCGGCCTGGCCGCCCCGGGCGCGGATGGCGGCGGCGGCGGCCTCGACCTCCTCGCCCGTGCGGGCGGCGAGCGTGACCGAGGCCCCTGCCCCGGCCAGCGCGGCGGCGGCGGCAAGGCCGATGCCGCGGCCGGCACCGGTGACGAGGGCGCGGCGGCCGTCAAGGCGGAGGCTCGGGGTCTCGGGCAGGGCGATCATGCCGGCAGGCTACACCGAGCGGCGGCGTGGTCCAGGCCCCTCCCCCGGCGCGGCAGCCCGCCGCCGCTCCCTCCTCAGGCGCCATGCGGGGCTGCATAGTGCGGCGCGGCACGGGCGGAGGACGGGGCGATGGTGGCCTTGGTGACGGGGGCGCAGCAGGGGATCGGGCGGGCCTGCGCGCTGGCGCTGGCGGCGGCGGGGCATGACGTCGCCATCAACTGGCTGGATGACCGGGCGGCGGCGGAGGCGGTCGCTGAGGGCGTTCGCGCCGCCGGGCGGAAGGCCGCGCTGGTGCAGGGCGATGTCGGCGCCGGGGCCGCTGCCTGCGCAGCGCTGGTCGGGGCGGCCGCGGCGGCGCTCGGGACGGTCGAGGTGCTGGTCAACAATGCGGGGATCTTCCCCCGGGTCGACTTCCTCGAGATGGAGGAGGCGCAGTGGGACCAGGTCTTTGCCGTAAACCTGAAGGGCAGCGTGTTCTGCGCCCAGGCAGCGGCCCGGGCCATGGTGGCGGAGGGGGTGAAGGGCTGCATCGTCAACCTCGCCTCATCCGCGGTGCGGGGGACGCCGGTCGGGGTGCATTACAGCGCGACGAAGAACGGCGTGGTCGGCATCACCCGCTCCATGGCGCTGGCGCTGGCGCCGCATGGCATCCGGGTGAATGCGATCGCGCCGGGCCTCACCGATACGGCGCAGCCGCGCCACGGCAACAGCAACGAGGAGGTGCGGGCGATGGGGGCGGCGCTGCCGCTCGGGCGGCTCGGGCGGCCGGAGGATATCGCCGACATGGCGGTGTTCCTGGCCTCGTCAGGGGCGGCCTGGATCACCGGGCAGGTCTATCACGTGAACGGGGGCGGCTACCTCGCCTGATCATTCCAGCAGCAGGTCGCGCAGGCGGGCGAGGCGCGGAGCGGTGAGGCCGAGGCCGCGCTCGAGCAGCAGGGGCATGGCACCGCCATGCGCCTCGACGGCGGCATCGAGGGCGGCTTCCAGCAGCTCGGGATGGGTGGCGAAGAGGGCGTCGGCCAGGGGCTGCGGGGTGCCCGCGGGCAAGGCCAGGTCGTGGCGCCAGAGGCGGTCGGTGGCGCAGTAATCCTCCAGCACGGTCTCCCGGGTGGCTCCGAGAGCGGTGAGGATCAGCGCCGCGGCAAGGCCGGTGCGGTCCTTGCCGGCGGAGCAGTGGAAGAGCAGCGCGTGGCGCTCCGGCTCCAGCAGCAGGTCGAAGAGAGTGCGGTAGGCGCCGATGAAGCGGGTGCCGTAATCGAGATAGGCGCGGCGAAGGAGGTCGACCACGTCCTCGCCGGTCGCCAGCTCGCGCTGCATGAGGTCGGCGAGCGAGGTGCCGACGGTCGGCTCGATGGGGAGGTGGACGCGCTCGGCGCCCTCGGGCAGGCGGGAGGGGCGGTGGGCGGCCTCCTCCACGCCGCGGAGGTCGCAGACGGTCCTGAGGCCGAGGTCGGCGATGGTCGCCATGTCGCGCTCGGTGAGATGGGCCAGGGTCGCCGAGCGGTAGAGACGGCCGCGCCGGAGGCGGCGGCCATCGGCCATCACCCAGCCGCCGAGGTCGCGCAGGTTGGACGCGCCGTCGAGGGAGATGGCGATGGGCAGGGTCTCGGTCATCTGTCGGCTCCTCGGCGGCAGTGGGGGAAGGTTGTAGCAGGTTGACGCGGGGCGGAAGCGGCGGGGAGACTTCCCTCAACAACCAAGGAGGAATGCCCCGATGCCCTCATCTTCGCTCTTCGACCTCAGCGGCAAGGTCGCCGTCGTCACCGGCGGGTCGCGCGGCATCGGCCGGGCCATCGCCGAGCGGATGGCGGAGCATGGGGCGAAGGTGGTCGTCTCCTCCCGCAAGCTCGATGCGTGTCAGGTCGTGGTCGACGGCATCACGGCCAAGGGGGGCGAGGCGGTGGCCATGGCCTGCAACATCGGGCGGAAGCCGGAGCTGCAGGCGCTGGCGGACGAGACCATCGCGCGCTGGGGCGGGGTCGACATCCTGGTCTGCAATGCGGCGATCAACCCGCATTTCGGCCCGGCCATGGGCATCCCCGACGAGGTCTTCGACAAGATGATGGCGACCAACATCAAGTCGAACATGTGGCTGTCGCATATGTGCATCCCGAGCATGGAGGCGCGCGGGGGCGGGGCGATCGTCATCATCTCCTCGATCGGGGGGTATCGGGGCTCGGTCAATCTCGGCGCCTATGCGATCACCAAGGCGGCGGACCTGCAGCTGGCGCGGAACCTCGCCTGCGAATGGGGGCCGAAGAACATCCGGGTCAACTGCATCGCCCCGGGCCTGGTCAGGACCGACTTCGCCCGGGCGCTGTGGGAGGACCCGGCGAACTACAGGAAGCGGACGCGGGACACGCCGCTCAAGCGGATCGGGGAGCCGGACGAGATCGCGGGGGCGGCGGTCTTCCTCGCCTCGCCGGCGGGGAGCTTCATGACCGGGCAGAGCATCGTGATCGATGGCGGGGTGACCTGCGGGTCGCCGGCCAATGCGGACGAATAGCAGGTGGCGCAGGGATTGCTAAATGGTTCCCGCTGCATCCGCCGATGCAATGGGTCCGTGCTGCGGCGGATTTACTGCCGTTGTGCACCTCGGTATCGAAATGTGACTGACAGTCGGCAAAGACTGTTGAATCGTCACTTCATGCCAGGAGCGCCTATCATGAAGTGTCACAGACGCCATGCCCCGCGACGATTTGACGCAGCAGCGATGAGCGCCGGCTTTGACTTGGCACGGCTGGCCGACAGGAGGTTCGGCAGCGTCGGTACCCCTGCCCTCCCCTTCCCGTGATTTGCAGTCTACAGGAGCGCAGTGCGCCGCAGCAATAAAAGTTTACCGCACTCGGCCGGGCCATTCCGCACACTGTCTGCGTTGCCATCTAACTGGCAGCGCTTGCAGGGGCGGCCGATGAACAGCATGCAGGACATCTTCGCCGATTATGCCCGGGCCTATGAATCCCGGCGCGAAACAGACATGTCCATCTCGGAATATCTGGAAGGCTGCCGGAAGGATCCGGGCTTCTATGCCAGTGCACCCGAGCGCATCCTCAAGGCGATCGGCGAGCCGACCGTCGTGGATACCGCGAAGGACGCGCGGCTGGGGCGGATCTTCCTGAACCGGACCATCCGCGTCTATCCGGCCTTCTCCGAATTCTACGGGATGGAGGAGACGATCGAGCGGATCGTAGGCTTCTTCCGTCATGCCGCCCAGGGGTTGGAGGAGCGGAAGCAGATCCTCTACCTTCTGGGACCCGTGGGCGGCGGCAAGTCTTCGCTGGCCGAGCGCCTCAAGGCGCTGATGGAGGCGGAGCCGATCTACGTCCTGAAGGCGGGCGACGAGATGAGCCCGGTCTTCGAGGGCCCGCTCGGCCTTTTCGACCCGGAGCGGATGGGGCCGATGCTGGAGGAGCGCTACGGCATCCCCCGCCGGCGCCTCACCGGGCTGATGAGCCCCTGGGCACTGAAGCGGCTGGATGCCTTCGGCGGCGACATCTCGCAGTTCCGTGTGGTGAAGGTGCGGCCCTCGCGCCTGCGCCAGATCGCCATCGCCAAGACCGAGCCCGGCGACGAGAACAATCAGGACATCTCCTCGCTCGTCGGCAAGGTCGATATCCGGAAGCTCGAGATGTTCGGACAGAACGATCCGGATGCCTATAGCTTCTCGGGCGGACTGAACCGGGCGAACCAGGGCGTCCTGGAATTCGTCGAGATGTTCAAGGCGCCGATCAAGATGCTCCATCCGCTGCTGACGGCGACGCAGGAGGGCAACTATATCGGGACCGAGAATATCGGCGCCCTGCCCTTCCAAGGCATCATCCTGGCCCATAGCAACGAGTCGGAGTGGCAGAGCTTCAAGAACAACAAGAACAACGAAGCCTTCATAGACCGCATCTACGTCATCAAGGTGCCCTACTGCCTCCGGGTCACCGAGGAGCAGAAGATCTACGACAAGCTGGTCTCCTCCTCGGAGCTCTCGGCCTCGCCCTGCGCGCCTGCCACGCTCGAGATGCTGGCGCGGTTCACGGTGCTGTCGCGGCTGAAGAAGCACGAGAACTCCAACATCTACGCCAAGATGCGGGTCTATGACGGCGAGTCGCTGAAGGAAACCGATCCGCGGGCGAAAAACCTGCAGGAGTACCGGGATGCGGCCGGGCCGGACGAGGGGATGGAGGGGGCCTCGACCCGCTTCGCCTTCAAGGTGCTGGCGGCGGCCTTCAACTACGACACGACCGAGATCGCGGCCGACCCCGTCCACCTGATGTACGTGCTCGAGCAGACGATCCGGCGCGAGCAGCTGCCGGACGACACCGAGAAGCGCTACCTCGAGTTCATCAAGGGCGAGCTGGCGCCACGCTATGCCGAGTTCATCGGCAACGAGATCCAGAAGGCCTATCTCGAGTCGTACAACGACTACGGCCAGAACCTCTTCGACCGTTACGTCGCCTATGCCGATGCCTGGGTCGAGGACATGGACTTCAAGGACCCGGATACCGGCCAGATGATGAACCGGGAGCTGCTGAACCAGGAGCTCACCAAGATCGAGAAGCCGGCCGGCATCGCCAACCCCAAGGACTTCCGCAACGAGGTGGTGAAATTCGCCCTCCGCGCACGAGCCAACCGGGGCGGGCGGAACCCCTCCTGGACCTCCTACGAGAAAATCCGCGAGGTGATCGAGCGGCGCATGTTCAGCCAGGTGGAGGACCTGCTGCCGGTGATCTCCTTCGGCTCGAAGAAGGACGGGGAGACCGAGAAGAAGCACGGGGAGTTCGTGCAACGCATGGTCTCCAGGGGCTATACCGAGAGACAGGTCCGCCGGCTTGTCGAGTGGTACATGCGCGTGAAGCAGGCCGGCTGACCCAGAACTGGACCGCGAGGCGCCTGCTCGATGCAGATCCTGGACCGCCGGCTGAACCCAAGCGGCCGTAGCCTGCCCAACCGCCAGCGTTTCCTGCGCCGGGCGAAAGCCCTGGTGCAGGAGGCGGTGCGGGACGCCTCCGCCAAACGGGACATCCGCAGCGCCGACGAGGGGGGCGAGGTCTCGATCCCCCTGCACGGCATCCGCGAGCCGAGCTTCCACCACGGCGGGGGCGGCACCCGCGACCATGTGCTGCCGGGCAACAAGGAGTACCGCGAGGGGGACGAGATCCAGCGCCCGCCGAGTGGGGGCGGCGGGGGCGGCTCCGAAGGCTCGCCCGATGGCGGAGGGGAGGATGCCTTCCGCTTCGTCCTGACGCGGGAGGAGTTCCTCTCGCTCTTCCTCGACGACCTGGAACTGCCGGACCTGGCCAAGCGGCGCCTGGTGGAGGGGTCCGACCCGGCCTGGCACCGAGCGGGCTATTCGGTGGCGGGGACGCCTTCGAACCTCTCGCTGTCGCGCACCATGCGCAACAGCCTGTCGCGGCGGATCGCGCTGAAGCGGCCGAAGCCGGAGGCGGTGGCGGCGCTGGAGGCGGAGATCGCCGAGCTGGAAGGTCAGCCCGGCAGCGAGGAGCGCATCGCCAAGCTGAAGGCGGAGCTGGCGGTCCAGCTCAAGCGCAGCCAGAGCATCCCCTGGATCGACCCGATCGACGTGCGCTACCGGCGCTTCGAGCCGGTCCCCCGCCCGGTCGCGCGGGCCGTCATGTTCTGCCTCATGGACGTCTCGGGCAGCATGACGGAGGATATGAAGGACCTCGCCAAGCGCTTCTACACCCTGCTCTATATCTTCCTGCAGCGGCGCTACAAGCAGGTGGAGATCGTCTTCATCCGCCATACCCATGAGGCGGCGGAGGTCGACGAGGAGACCTTCTTCCACAGCCGGGAGACGGGCGGGACGCTGGTCTCCACCGCCCTCGAGGAGATGCGGAAGGTGGTCGCCGACCGCTACCCGCCGAGCGACTGGAACATCTATGCGGCCCAGGCTTCGGATGGCGACAATGCCGCGGGCGACAGCCAGCGCACCGCGCGCCTGCTGATCGACGAGGTCCTGCCGGCCTGCCAGTACTACGCCTATATCGAGGTCGGGCGGGATGGCGAGCACGGCATGCCCGGCTTCCCGCGGGGCCCCACCGATCTGTGGCGGACCTATGAGCAGCTGGTCAGCGCCGGCGCCCCGATGGCGATGAAGAAGGTGCGCAACCGGCGGGACATCTTCCCCGTCTTCCGTGAGCTCTTCGCCAAGCGCGGATTGCTGGAGGAGGCCAAGGCATGAATGCGCCCGTATCCACGAGCGGCCTGCTCTACGAGGGGGCCGACTGGGACTTCTCCACCCTCATGCGCATCCACGATGCCTGCGAGGAGGTGGCAGTCCGCGACCTGGGGCTCGACGTCTACCCGAACCGGATCGAGATCATCAGCGCCGAGCAGATGCTGGACGCCTATGCCAGCACCGGCCTGCCGCTCTTCTACCGGCATTGGTCCTTCGGCAAGCAGTTCGCCCAGCACGAGGCGCTGTACCGCAAGGGGCTGCGCGGGCTGGCCTATGAGATCGTCATCAACTCCGACCCCTGCCTCTCCTACGTGATGGAGGAGAACACCGCGACCCTGCAGGCGCTGGTGATCGCGCATGCGGCCTTCGGCCACAACCACTTCTTCAAGAACAACCGCATCTTCCGCGAGTGGACGGATGCCAAGGGCATCCTGGACTACCTCGAATTCGCCAAGGGATACATCGCGGATTGCGAGGACAAGTACGGCGAGATCGCGGTCGAGCGGGTGCTCGACTCGGCCCATGCGCTGATGAATTATGGCGTGCACCGGCACCACCGGCGGACCATCGACCTGCGCTCCGAGGAACAGCGCGTGCGCGAGCGCCGGGCGCATGACGAGCAGATGTACAACGTGCTCTGGAGCACGCTGCCGGAGCGCGCCAGCCAGGCCATCGGCGCCGACGAGGTCGAGAAGCGGCGGGCGATGCTGCAGCTGCCGCAGGAGAACGTCCTCTACTTCCTCGAGAAGTCGGCCCCGCGCCTGGCGCCCTGGCAGCGCGAGGTGATCCGCATCGTCCGCAACGTCGCGCAGTATTTCCATCCGCAGCGGCAGACCAAGATGATGAACGAGGGGTGCGCCACCTATGTGCACCACCGCATCCTCAACACGCTGCATGCCGAGGGCCGGCTGAGCGACGGGGCGCTGCTGGAGGCGCTGCATTCGCATACCAGCGTCATCATGCAGCCGGATTTCGACGACCCGCGCTATTCGGGCATCAACCCCTATGCGCTCGGCTTTGCCATGATGGAGGATATCGAGCGCATCTGCCGCGAGCCGACGGAGGAGGACCGGGAGTGGTTCCCCGACTTCGCCGGCAGCGGGGACCCGATGCCGACGCTGCGCTATGGCTGGTCGGAATTCCGCGACGAGAGCTTCATCCTGCAATTCCTCAGCCCGCATCTGATGCGGAAGATGAAGTTCTTCCACCTGAAGGACGATGCGGCGCAGCCGGTGCTGCGGGTGGATGCCATGCATGACGAGCGCGGCTACCGCCGGCTGCGGCGGGCGCTCGCCAAGCAGTACGACCCGGCCTGGATGGACCCCGACATCCAGGTGGTGGATGTCGACCTGGCAGGCGACCGCCGGCTGATCCTCGAGCATCGTGTGCAGGACGGACGGCTGCTGGAGGAGCAGGAGGCGCGGCAGGTGCTGCGGCACCTGGCGAGCCTCTGGAGCTATGACGTGCTGCTGCGCGAGGTCGACCCGGCGACGGGTGCGAGCCTCCGTGAGCATGCGGTGTCGCCGCCGCGCTAGGCGCTTGTGGCGGGTGGGGGGCGCCGGTAGCTTCGCCGGCGACCGATACGGAGACCCTCATGTCCGCCTCCACCAGCCCTGCCGCCGCGCGAAGCGGCGATCTCGACTTCGTCCTGCTGATCGGGCGGATCGCGCTCGTCGTGCTGTTTCCGATCAGCGGGTATTTCAAGATCATGGGCTGGCCGGGCATCGTCGGCCTGCTAACGCAGCAGGAGGCGCCGCTGCCCTATCTCGGGGGCGTGCTGGCGATCCTGGCAGAGACGGTCTTTCCGTTGCTCATCGTGCTCGGGCTGTGGACGCGCTGGGCGGCCTTCGGGCTGATCCTCTACACGCTCGGGACCAGCATCATCGCGCATCGGTTCTGGGAGTTCGAGGGGGCGGCGCAAGTGCCGCAGATCTTCAGCTTCTTCAAGAACCTCTCGATGATCGGCGGCTTCCTGATCCTCGCCTGGATCGGGCCGGGACGGTATGCGGTGCAGCCCAGGCCCTGAGGCCATGTCCTGCCGAAGGCCGCCCCGTGGCGGACATGTGGCAGGGTGAAACCGGCCTGTAACCCGCCTTTGGCGCGGTTTCACCGCGCGACATCCGCGGGGTTAGGTGGCCGGGCCTATTCTTGGGCCATGGCACCGGTTCGGCTCTCGGACCTGCCAAGGACAGAAGAGGCCATGCGCAAGCTCATCCCCCTCCTCGCCGCCGGTGCGCTCAGCCTGGGCGCGTTGCTGGCCACACCGGACCAGGCGGCGGCCCAGGCCATGCCGGTCCATTGGGGCCAAGGCTACGGCTATGGCGGCGGCTACTATGCGCCGCCGCCCCCTCCCCCGCCGCCCTATTACGGCCGGCCCTGGTGGCATCGCCGCGAATGGGGCGGGCCGCCGCCCTGGGCCTATACCCCGCCGCGGCCCCATTACGGCAGCGGCTACTACCGCTACTGAAGCGCGGCGAGGGTCCTCGCCATGAAGCCGTCGAGCTCCGTCTGGTCCACCCAGCGCAGCACGGCGGTGATCCCGGCCTCGGGATCGACCCAGGTGACGTTGCCGCCGGCGCCGGAGAAGCACCAGCTCCGCGCGCCGGCCGAGGGCCAGCGGGTGCGGCCGGTGTTCAGCCACCAGAACAGCCCGTAATGCGGGTTGAGGGCACAGGGCGTCGCGCATTGCGCGACCCAGCCCTCGGGCAGCAGGCGGCGGCCGTCCCAGACGCCGTCCTGCAGGGTGAGCTGGCCGATCAGCGCCTGATCCTCGGCACGGATGAAGACGCCGCCGCCCCAATGGCCGCCGCCGGAGACGCTCTGGACGCGGCGGCCCGCGACCTCGACCCAGGAGGTCTCGTAGCCGAGCCAGCGCCAGTCCCGCGAGGCGCCGATCGGGCGCATGATGCGCTCGGCGAAGACCTCCGGCAGCGGCCGGCGGAAGACCCGCAGCAACGCAAGGGAAAGCCGGTTCACGCGGACGTCGTTGTATTCCCAGTACTCGCCGGGTTTCTGGAGAGGGCGCGGCAGGCCCTTCCGCCCCCGCCCCTCCACGGTGAGGTTGCGGCCGCGGTCGATGACGTCCGCCTTGCCGAAGAGGCTGCCCTCCCATTCCGAGGTGTTGGTCAGCAGGTGGCGCCAGGTGATGGGCGCATTCTGCGGGCTGTCGAAGCCGCCGTCATCGACCAGGGCGCGGACCGGGGCGTCGAGGTCGGGGATCAGGCGGTCGCCATGGGCCAGGCCGGCGAGCAGGGCGAGGTAGGATTTCGCCACCGAGAAGGTCATGTCGACGCGGCGCGTGTCGCCCCATTCGGCGACGCGGCGGCCGTGATGGAGGATCACCCCGTTGGGGGCGCCGCGGGGGGCGACGGGGCCGATGATGGCGTTGTCCGGCGGCGGTTCGAAGAAGCCGCCTTCGAGGTGCGCGCGGATATCCTCCGGCCAAGGGGACTCGTGCGCGAGGGCGTAGTCGACGGCGGGGGCGAAGGCAGGGAGGGTCGGCATGCGGCGAAGCTACCACGCCGCGCGGGAGACGGCGCCAGGGGGTGCGGAACGCGTTCCCGCGGCTGCGGATATCCCTTACATGGCGGCGCGCCGAGGACAGGCGCTGCCGGAGAAGTCGTATGCCGCAGGGCCAGGCCGCTGTCCCCCCGAACCCCACCCTCACCCGGGTCGCCGAATGGCTGCGGCCGCGGCGGCGGCTGGTGCCCGTCGCAAGGCTGGCCGGGCCGTCTGGGCCGGCCGAGGCTGCGGTGCGCGCCCTCGCCCAGGCCGTGCCGATGGCGGGCGAGACGCTGCTCTGCCGCACGCTTGGCCGCCACAAGATGCTGGTCGATGCCGGCGACTTCACCCATGCGCCGCATCTCGCCATGGACGGGTTCTGGGAGTGGTGGACCACGCGCTTCCTGATCGAGCGGCTCAAGCCAGGCCAGGTCTTCGTCGATGGCGGGGCCTGCTACGGCTATTTCAGCCTGCTGGCGGCGGAGCTGGTGGGGCCGGCCGGCAAGGTCCTCGCCTTCGAGCCGCACCCGCGCTCGGCGGCCCTGCTGCGGCGGAACCTGGCGCTCAACGGCATGGAGGGGCGCGCGCAGGTGGAGGAGGTGGCGCTGGCCGGGCCCGATTCAGGGCGGGTGATGCGCTTCGCCATGCCGGAGGGCAGCCCGATGAACGCGCATCTCCTGCCGGAAGACCTGGCGGGCGGCGGCACCGTGACCCAGAGCACGGGGACGGCGATGGTGGCGACGCGGCCGCTCGACCGGCATGCCTCGGCGAGGCCGGACCTGGTGAAGCTCGACCTCTGCGGGGCGGAGGAAGCAGCCTTCGCCGGGATGCAGGCGGTGGTCGGCGCCAACCCGGCGGTGGAGGTGCTGCTCTGCTTCAACCCCATGCGGTCGGCGGCGCCGGCGGATTTCCTGGCCCGGCTGGCAGGGCAGTTCCGGCTGCGGCGTCTGACGGCCCGGGGCGAGGCACAGGGCTGCACGCCGGCCGAGGCGATGGCCGGGGGGGATGTGATGCTGTGCCTGGCGCGCTGACCGCACCAGGCAGCCGTCAGCTCGCGGCGGCCTGGCGGCCTGGGGCCGGCGCCGGCAGCTCGATCTCGATGGCGAGCGTCGACATGTCACCGCCGCGGTCGAGGTCGAGCTTCACCTTGCCGGGGTCGATCGCCACGTAGCGGGCGACGACGGCCACCAGCTCCTGCTGGAGCTTCGGCAGGAAGTCCTCGCGCGTACGGCCGATGCGCTCATGGGCAAGGACGATCTGCAGGCGCTCCTTCGCGGCGGAGGCGCTGGGCGGCGCCTCCTCCTTGCGGGTCGCGCGGAAATAATCGAGCCAGCTCATCAGGCGGCCCTCCCCCCGAACAGGCGCCTGAACAGGCCGGGCTTCTTGTCCGGCTCGAGGAAGCGGTGCGGCAGGTCCTCGCCAAGGAAGCGGCCGACCGCGTCCTTGTAGGCCTGACCCGCGACGCTCTCGGTATCCATGATCACCGGCGTGCCGGTGTTGGAGGCGCGCAGAACGCTCTCATTCTCCGGGATAACGCCGAGCAGGGGGATGGCGAGGATCTCGCGCACGTCCTCGAGCTTCAGCATCTCTCCGCGCTCGACCCGGTTCGGGTCGTAGCGGGTGACGAGCAGGTGCTCCTTCACCTTGTCCTGCTTCTCCTCGGCGCGGCGCGACTTCGACTGCAGCACGCCGAGGATGCGGTCGCTGTCGCGCACCGAGGAGACCTCGGGGTTGGTCACGACCACCGCCTGGTCGGCGAAGTAGAGCGCGAGGAGGGCGCCCTTCTCGATGCCGGCGGGGCTGTCGCAGAGGATGTAGTCGAAATCCTTCGACAGCTCCTCGATGATCGTCGCCACGCCCTCGCGGGTCAGCGCGTCCTTGTCGCGGGTCTGGCTGGCGGGGAGGATCGCCAGCGTATCGACGCGCTTGTCGCGGATCAGGGCCTGGTTCAGGCGCGCCTCGCCCTGGATGACGTTGACGATGTCGAAGACCACGCGGCGCTCGACGCCCATGATGAGGTCGAGGTTCCTGAGGCCGACGTCGAAATCGATCACCACCGTCTTCTTGCCCCGCTGCGCGAGGCCGGTGGCGAAGGCGGCGCTGGTCGTGGTCTTGCCGACGCCTCCCTTGCCGGAGGTGACAACGATCACTTGCGCCATGGACGCATCCCCCTCATCCCCAATCCCAATCCATCACCCGAGCGGCGCGAACCGCATCTCCTCGCCCTCGAGCCGCACCTGCGTCGGCTTGCCGATGGGCGCATCGCCGAGCCCCTCGCGCACCGCGTAGTAGCCGGCGATGGCGACGAGCTCCGGGTCGAAATGCAGCGCGAAGATCCGCGCCGTCGCATCATCCGCGGCGCCGGCGACGGCGCGGCCACGGAGTGCTCCGTATACATGTATGTTGCCGTCGGCAATGATCTCGGCCCCCGCATTCACCGTGGCGGTGACGATGAGGTCGGCGCCCTGCGCATAGATCCGCTGACCGGACCGGACCGGCTCCGTCACCAGCAGGGCGGCGCGGCCGGAGCCGGAGAAGTCGGGGCGCGGCGCGGCCTCGGTCGCCGCGGCCGGCGGCTCGGGGGCGGCTTCGGGGGGCGGCGGAGCCGGCTCGGTCTCGGCGCCGCCGACGGCGCGGAGCGGGGGCAGGCCGGCGGATTGCGCGGCCTGCTTCATGGCCTGGCTGCCGCCGGAGGTGCCGATGGGCACGATCTCCAGCTTGCGCAGCCCCTCGACGAGGCCGCGGAAATCGACCTCCTCCGGTGCCGCCTCGAGATCGGCCAGGCCGATGACGATGGGGGCGAAGCGGAGGAAGCCCGGCGCGCGGCGGAACTGGTCGCCGAGCGCAGGCAGCACAGCCTCCGGCCGCGGGTCCAGCAGGCGCAGGACGAGTAGGTTGAAGTTGCCGGCGCGGAGGCGGAAGGCTTCTGGAAGCGTCTGGCTGCTCAAGGCGCTCTCGGACCTGGCTTGCGGCGAAGGGGTTGCGACCCTCTGGTCTATAGCGGCGCGGCGGCGGAGGGCGAAGCCCGAATACGCCGCGACGCGCCGGATTGGCGCGATGCATGGCCCGGCCCTAGTGTTTCGCCCAGCCATGGAGCCCGGCATGCAGCCCCAGACCCTGATCGAGCCGTTGCGGGCGCTGTTCCATGCGCCCCTCCACCTTGCCGAAGCGGAAGGGTTCTCCGGGCGGGAGGGCATCGCGCGGCGGATGGCGGCGGGCAGCACGGATGCGGCGGCGGCCGCAAGGCGCCTCGCGGATGTGCCGGAGGCGAACCGGCTCCGGGCCGTGGCGCCGGGCTTTCCGCACGATGCATTCGGCCGGCTGGGGGCGGCGATGCCGGCCCCGGGTGCCATCGGCCATGGGCCGCCATTCGAGGATTGCCTCGACGAGGCCATCGTCGCGGATGCGCCGGCATGAGCCGCCCCGCCATCGGCATGCGGGCCGACTACCGTTGGTTCACCGCCATCCCGACCCGCTGGATGGACAACGACGTCTATGGCCATGTGAACAACGTCACCTATTACAGCTGGGTCGACACGGCGGTCGCGCAGTTCCTGATCGAGCAAGGCGTGCTCGACCTGGCGACGAGTCCGGAGGTCGGGCTGGTGGTGGAGACGGGGTGCCGGTACTTCGCGCCGATCGCCTTCCCCGATTCCGTCACCTGCGGCCTGCGGTGCGGGCGGCTCGGCACCAGTTCCATCCGCTACGAGGTCGGGATCTTCCGCAATGCCGAGGAGCGGGCGAGCGCCGAGGCGCATTTCGTCCATGTCTATGTGGCGCGGGCCGACCAGGGGCGCAGCACCCCCCTCCCCGCCCGGCTGCGCGAGGCAGCGACGCGGGTGCTGATGCCCAAGAATGACGGAGACGCCTGATGCCCGGACTGAGCCGCCTCGCCATCCTCGACGACTACCAGGGCGTGGCCCTGACCCGCGGACCCTGGGACCGGCTGCCCGACAGCCTCACCATCGAGGTGTTCCGGGATACCGTCACCGATCCGGAGGCGCTGGCGGCGAGGCTTGCCCCGTTCGATGCCATCCTCATCATGCGGGAGCGGACGCCCTTTCCGAGGGCGCTGCTGGAGCGGCTGCCGAATCTCCGGCTGCTGATCACCACCGGGGCGCGGAACCGGAGCATCGACCTGGAGGCCGCGGCGGAGCGGCGCGTGACCGTCTGCGGAACGCCTGGCTTCGGGCATCCGACCGTCGACCTGACCTGGGGGCTGATCCTCTCCCTCATGCGCCGGATCCCGGAGCAGCAGGCCTCGCTGCGCGCGGGCGGCTGGCAGATCGCGCCGGGCGGGAGCGTGGGCTCCACCCTGGAAGGCAAGGTGCTTGGGGTGGTGGGGCTCGGCAATCTCGGCAGCCGGGTCGCCCGGGTCGGGCAGGCCTTCGGGATGGAGGTCATGGCCTGGAGCCAGAACCTCACCGCCGAGCGCGCCGAGGCGGCGGGGGCGCGGCTGGTCGAGAAGGCGCGCCTGATGGAGGAAGCCGACGTGGTGAGCCTGCACCTCATCCTCTCCGAGCGGTCGCGGGGGATCATAGGCGCGGAGGAGCTCGGGCGGATGAAGCGCTCGGCCTTCATCGTCAACACCAGCCGGGGGCCGCTGATCGACCAGGAGGCGCTGGTCGCGGCGCTGACCGAGGGGCGCATCGCCGGGGCGGGCATCGACGTCTTCGACCGGGAGCCGCTGCCGCCCGGGCATCCGCTGCTGGCGGCGCCGAACACGGTGCTGACGCCCCATCTCGGCTATGTCACCGAGGAGAATTACGCGCAGTACTTCCTCGGCGCAGTGGAGGCAGTCGAGGCCTTCCTGGCGGGGCGGCCGATCCGGGAGTTGCGCGCCGGATGAGCGGGATGGCGCTTTTGGCGCCATGGCGCGTGAGCGCGGGAGGCTCAAGGAGACGCGCGGAGGCGGCATGGGCGTTGCATGGGCGGACGAAACTCACCCGTCCCGGAGGATCGCTCCCATGGTTATCGCCCGCCGCGCGCTGCTTGGCGCCGCCTCTGCCGCCCTCGCAGCGCCCGCGCTGCATGCGCAGGGCGTCACGGTGAGGATGGGCGCGCTGCGGCTGATCCATTCTATCGCCCCCTTCCTGTACGAGCGCTTCCAGCCGGCGGGCATGCGGATCGAGGTGATCCCCTTCGAGAGCCCGACCGAGGGCAAGAATGCGGTCGTCACCCGGTCGGTCGATTTCGGCGCCTTCGGCATCGCGGCCGGCATCCTCGGTGCCGCGGCGCGGGAGCCGGTGACGGTGATCGGCTCCTGCTGCGACCGCGGCATGGCGGTGGTGGCGAAGAAGGAGTCGGGGATCGACAAGCTCGCCGATCTGCGCGGCAAGCGCATCGGCATCTGGCCGGGCTCGACGCAGGAGGTCTTCATCCTCGAGCGGCTGCGGATGGAGGGGATGACGATCCGCGATGTGCAGTCGGTGCGGGTCTCCTTCTCCGAGATGCCGATCGCGCTGGCCCGCGGCGATGTCGATGCCTATGTCGGGGCGGAGCCGGGGCCGGGCGTGTCCGTCGCCTCGGGCATCGGGAAGATCGTCGAGTACCCGTATTCGACGCCGATGGGCTCGCTGAACATGATCTTCGCCACGCATCCCGAGACCGTCGCGCAGAAGCCGGAGCTGGTGCGGGCGATGCTCAAGGTGCACCGGCAGGCGAGCGAGTTCGGCATGGCGAACCGCGACGCCACCATCGAGACCGCCATCGCCAGGCTCGGCATGCGGCGGGACGCGCTGGAGGTCAGCCTGCCGAATGTCGAGCTGAACTGGCAGATGACGCCGGAGATGCTGGCGCGGTCCCGGACCTACGCCGAGCAGATGCTGAGCCTCAAGCAGATCCGCGCGCTGCCGGATTTCGCCACCTTTTTCGATGCCAGGTTCTCCGACGATTTGGCGAAGCAGTCGGCATGACGGCGCTGGCGGGGCGCGCCGCCTCGCGCCAGGCGCTGCTGGCGGTGGCGGCGCCGGCGATCGGCCTGCTCGCCTGGCACATGGCGACGAGCGGGCCGGGCTATCACCTGATCCCACCCCCCTGGGACGTCGCGGTGCAATGGTGGGACCTTGCCTTCGGCGGCGTCTGGGACGACCTCTATTCGGCGACACTCTGGACCCATGCGATGGCGAGCCTAGGCCGGGTCTATGGCGGCTTCGTCCTTGCCGCGCTGGTCGCGCTGCCGATGGGGATGCTGATCGGGCGGATCGCCGTGGTGCGGGACCTGCTGGACCCCTCGCTGCAGATCCTGCGGCCGATCCCGGTGACGGCCTGGCTGCCGCTCGCCATGATCGTCTTCGGCATCGGGCCGCGGAGCGCCTTCTTCCTTGTCTTCCTCGGCGCCTTCTACCCGGTCCTGCTCAACACGGTTTTCGGCGTGAGGAGCGTCGAGGGGCGGCTGTTCGAGGCGGCGGCGATGCTCGGCGTCGGCCGGCAGGCAGTGTTCTGGAAGGTGGTGCTGCCGGCCTCCCTGCCCTCCATCTTCACCGGGCTCCGCCTCGGGCTCGGCTTCGCCTGGGTGGTGATCGTCGTCGGCGAGATGACGGGGGTGCAGACCGGGCTCGGCGCCATCATCATGGAGGCGCGGCAGCTCTCCCGGACGGAGATCGTTATCTCGGGGATGGTGACGATCGGGGTGCTCGGCTTCCTCTCCGACCGGGGCGTGCAGTTGCTCGGGCAGCGGCTGCTGCGCTGGAGTCCGCAGCATGGATGACGTCCTGGCGAGGCCGAAGGCGGCGGTGGGGACGGTGCTGCCGATCCTCGACATTCGCGGGGTCGACAAGCGCTTCGCCTTCGGGACCGAGACGGTCACCGCGCTGTTGGATGCGACGCTGCGCATCGGGAAGGGCGAGTTCGTCTGCCTGATCGGGCCGTCGGGTTGCGGCAAGTCGACCCTGCTGCGGCTGATCGCGGGGTTCGAGACGGCGAGCAGCGGCTCGCTGCTGATGTGGGGCAAGCCGATCGGCGGGCCGGGGCCGGACCGGGGGATGGTGTTCCAGGATTACGGGCTGTTCCCCTGGCTCACCGTGAGCCAGAACATCGCCTTCGGGCCCGTCGCCCGCGGGCGGCCGAAGGCGGAGGCGGCGGCAACCGCACGGCGCTTCGTTGGCATGGTCGGGCTGGAGCGCTTCGCGGATGCCTATCCGCACCAGCTCTCGGGCGGGATGAAGCAGCGGGTCGCCATCGCCCGCGTGCTCGCCAACGATGCCGAGGTGGTGCTGATGGACGAGCCCTTCGGCGCGCTGGACGCGATGACGCGCGAGCGCCTGCAGGAGGAGCTGCTGGAGATCTGGGCCAGGGCGCGGCTCAGCATCATCTTCGTCACCCATGCGATCGAGGAGGCGATCCTGCTCGCCGACCGGGTGGTGGTGATGTCGCCCGGTCCGGGCCGGATCATTGCCGATGAGCGCATCGCCCTGCCGCGGCCGCGCGACCCGACGGGGGTGGAGTTCAACGCGCTCCGGCGGCATCTTTCGGGGCTGCTCGGCAGCCACTACTAGGGGAAGCCCGCCCATGGCCCATGATCCGCTGCGGTCCTTCTGGGCCGGCGCCAGCCCGGCGGAGCGCAGCGCCGCCTACGACAACAGCGGCGCGGTGACGGACAGCCCCGCGCTGATCGCGGCGCGCAACGCCGAGGCTGCGCCCTTCCGGGCGGCGCGGGCCGGGCATCTCGACCTGCGCTACGGCACGGGGGAGCGGGCCGCCTGGGACCTCTTTCCGGCGAAGGACCCGGCGGCCCCCTGCCTCGTCTTCATCCATGGCGGCTACTGGCAGCGGAACCGCAGGGAAGATTTCTGCGCCTTCATGGCAGGCGCCTTGGAGCGCGGCTGGTCCGCCGCCCTGCCGGGCTACACCCTGGCGCCGGAGGCCTCGCTGACGCAAATCGTGGCTGAGATCCGGGCCGCACTCGACTGGCTCGCCGTGCATGGGCGCGAGCACGGGATAGCCGGGAAGGTGGTGCTCTCCGGCTGGTCGGCGGGCGGGCACCTGACGGCGATGGCGCTCGGCCACCCGCTGGTGGCGGCGGGGCTCGCCATCTCCGGGATCTTCGAGCTGGCGCCGATTCGCGATACCGACCTCAACGAGAAGCTGTCGCTGACCGAGGCGGAGCTGGCGGCGCTGTCGCCGATGCGGCTGCCGGTGGTGCGGAAGCCCCTCGCCATCGCCTATGGCACCGGGGAGCTGCCGGAGCTCCGGCGGCAGTCCCGCGACTTCCACGCGCGGCGGGCCGAGGCGCATGCGCCGGGGGCGCTGATCCCGGTGAGCGGGGCGGACCACTTCCGCATCCTCGAGACGTTGAAGGCAGCGGATGGTGAGCTGCTGCGGGCGGCAGACGAGCTCCTGAGGTTCGGCTGATGGTGCCCGCCGCCTTCACCGTCGCCGCGCTCCGCGAATTCCATGCGGCGGGCGGCAGCCCGGTGGCGGTCGCGGAGGCGGCGCTCGGGCGGATCGCGGATTGGGACGATCCGGCGCTCTTCCTGGCGCGGGTGCCGGATGAGGCGGTGCTGGCGCGGGCCCGGGCGCTGGCGGCGGAAGGGCCGCAGGGAAAGCCGCTGTTCGACCTGCCCTTCGTGGTGAAGGACAACATCGACTGCGCCGGCCTGCCGACGACCGCGGCCTGCGCGGATTTCGCCTACCGGCCGGCGGCGGATGCGCCGGCGGTCGCCAGGCTGCTGGCGGCGGGGGCGGTGCTGCTGGGCAAGGCCAATCTCGACCAGTTCGCCACTGGGCTGAACGGCACGCGCAGCCCGCATGGCACGCCGCGCAACCCGGTGGCGCGGGGCTGCATCCCGGGCGGCTCCTCCTCCGGCTCGGCGGCGGCGGTGGCGGCGGGGATCGCGGCCTTCTCGCTGGGCACGGATACGGCCGGGTCGGGGCGGGTGCCGGCCATGGCCTGCAACATCGTCGGGCTGAAGCCGAGCCTCGGGCTGGTGCCGACCTTGGGCGTCGTGCCGGCCTGCCGGTCGCTTGACTGCGTCTCGGTCTTCGCCCTGACAGTCGCTGATGCCTGCGCGGTGCTGGAGGTCATGGCCGGGCCGGCGGAGGGGGACCGTTACGGGCGGGCGGCGCCGGCACATTGGCGGGCGGCGCCGGCGGTGCAGCCCGCCTGGCGGCTGGCGGCGCCGCTCGCCGGGCAGCTCGTCCTCGACACGGCGGATGACGCGGCGCTCTACGAGGCGGCGCTGGCGCGGCTGGGCCCGGTGCGGCGGGTGGACATTGCGCCCTTCCTCGATGTCGCGCGGCGGCTCTATGACGGGGCCTGGGTGGCGGAGCGGACGGCAGCGCTGCGGAGTTTCCTCGCCGCGCGGCCGGGCAGCGTGCATCCGGTGACGCGGGGCATCCTGGAGGCGGGGTTCGGCAAGCTCACCCTCGATGCCTGGGAGGATTTCCATGCCGCGGCCGAGGCGCGGCGGCTGGCGCGGCTGCTCATCGAGGGCGTCGATGCGCTGGTGCTGCCGACGGCGCCGGGGGTGCCGAGCCTCGCCGACCTCGCCGCCGAGCCGGTGGCGGCGAACAGCCGGCTCGGGACCTACACCAACTTCGTCAATATCTGCGACCTGGCCGCACTCGCCGTCCCGGCGGGGTTCCGCGGCGATGGCCGGCCCTTCGGCGTGACGCTGGTGGGGCCGGCCTTCAGCGAGGCGCCGCTGGCGGGGCTGGGCGCGGTGATGCATGCCAGAGCGGGCCTCGGCCTCGGGGCGCTCGGCGGGGCGGTTCCGGAGGCGCCCGAGCCCCCTGCCCTCGCCGCCACGGAGCTGCCGCTGCTGGCGATCGGGGCGCATATGGCGGGGCTGCCGCTCAACCCGCAGATCCTGCGGCTTGGCGGGCGGTTCCTCGGCGAGGCGCGGACGGCGCCCGTCTACCGGCTGCACGACCTCGGCGGGCGGCCGGGGATGGTGCGGGCCGGCGAGGGCGGCGTCGCCGTCGCCGGGGAGGTCTGGGCGCTGCCCGCCGCGGCGGTCGGGCCCTTCCTCGCCGAGATCCCGCCGCCGCTCGGCTTCGGCCGGGTGGAGATGGCGGACGGGTCGCGGCCGCTCGGCTTCCTCTGCGAGGCGGCGGGCGCCGCCGGCATGCCGGACATCTCGGCGACGGGCGGCTGGCGGGCCTATCTGGCAATGAGGGAGGGTGCGTGATGCAGGTCGATCTGCCGGAAGTGCTGGCCGAGGTCCACGCGGCCTTCGCCGAGTACGAGCGGGCGCTGGTCTCGAACGACGTGCCGGTGCTGCAGGCGCTGTTCCGCCGCGACCCTCGGACGCTGCGCTACGGGCCGGCGGAGTGCCTCTACGGGTGGGAGGCGATCGCGGCCTTCCGCAGCGCGCGCTCGCCGCAGGGGCTGGCCCGCGAGCTTGAGAACACCGTCATCACCACCTATGGCCGCGATTTCGCCGTTGCCAATACGGAATTCCTGAGGGCGGGGAGGCGCGGGCGGCAGAGCCAGACCTGGGTGCGCTTCCCCGACGAGGGCTGGCGGATCGTCGCCGCCCATGTGTCGCTGATGGGCGAGGCCTGAGCCTCACTCCTCGACGATGGCGACGGCACGCGTCCAGCCGGCCGAGCCGCGATGCACCTTCACCGGGAAGCAGACGACCTGGAAGCCGTCCGCGGGCAGGCTTTCGAGGTTGTGCAGCTTCTCGAGATGCGAGTAGCCGATCTCGCGTCCGGCTCGGTGGCCCTCCCAGATCAGCGAGGCATCGCCGCCCTCGGCGATCTTCCGCCGCGTATGGCTGAAGGGCGCATCCCAGGACCAGGCATCGGTGCCGACCAGGCGGATGCCGCGCTCGAGCAGCCAGAGGGTCGCGGCCTTGCCCATGCCGCAGCCGCGGTCGATGTAGTCGTCCTCGCCGTAGCGCGTGCCGGCGGCGGTGTTGACGACGACGATCTCGAGCGGCCTCAGCTCATGGCCGATGCGCTTTAGCTCGGCCTCGACGTCGCCGGGCTGGACGACGTAGCCGTCCTCCATGTGGCGGAAGTCGAGCTTCACGCCGAGGTTGTGGCACCATTCCAGCGGCACCTCGTCGATGCGCCAGGAGGGCTCGCCGCCCGGGACCAGGCGCTCGTTCATGCGGGAGAAGTAGTGGTAGGGCGCGTCGAGATGCGTGCCGTTATGGGTGCTGATCTCGACCCGCTCGACGGCGGCATACTCGCCATTGGGCAGGGCGGAGACGGGCACGCCCATATAGGCCGCCATGCGCGGGGCGGACATGTGGTGGTCGACATAGTCGATCTTCGGCAGCATTTCCGGCGGGTCGGAGCGAATGCCGGCCTTGAGGGGGACGGAGATGTCGATGAAGCGGCGGGGCATGGTGGTCCTCCCTAGAAAAGCGAGTAGCCGCCGTCGATGACGAAGCTGTCGCCGGTGTGGAAGGCGCTGGCGGCGCTCATCAGGTAGACGCCGATGCCGCCGAAATCCTCCCCCGTGCCCCAGCGGCGCATCGGCACGCGGGGCAGCACATTGCCGGCGAATTTCGGGTCGGCGACGGAGCGGGCGGTCATCTCCGTCTCGATCCAGCCGGGGAGGATGGCATGGGCGCGGATGCCGTGGCGGGCATGCTCGACGGCCAGTGCCCGGATCATCGAGACCATGCCGCCCTTGGAGGCGCCGTAATGCTCGTTGCGGGCCGCGCCCTCGATGGCGGCGAGCGATGCGGTGCCGACCAGCACGCCGCCCTTGTCGCCCACCTCGGCCCGGGCGCGCATGTGGCGGGCAGCCGCGCGGAAGGTCAGGAAGGCGCCGGTGAGGTTCACGCGCAGCACGCGGTCCCACTGCTCCTTCGTCCGCTCGACGAAGGGGCCTGAGCGGCCGCCGGAGATGCCGGCATTGGCGAAGCAGCCATCGACGCGGCTGAGCTGTGCCAGCGTCTCGGCGAAGGCGGCCTCGACCTCGGCCTCCTCACCCACGTCGCAGCGCAGCGCCAGGACGCGGCGGCCGGTGGCGGCGAGGCGGGCGCGGGCGGTCTCGTTCTTCGCCTCGTTGGTGCCCCAGATGGCGATGTCGGCGCCGGCCTGGGCGAGTGCCTCCGCCAGCCCGAGGCCGATCCCGCCATTGCCGCCGGTGACGAGCGCCACCTTGCCTGTGAGGTCGAAGGGCGCGTAGGCCATGCTGGTTCCTCCCCGGGACTGGGCTGGCAGGGTGCACCCTCCGCCGGGGAGCGCCAAGGAGGGCCCTCGATGCCGCAGATCACCTTCCTCCTGCCCGACGGGCGCGCCGAGACGCTGGAGGCGGGGGATGCGCCGACGGTGATGCATCTGGCGATCCGCCACGACCTGTCGGGGATGCCCGCGGAATGCGGCGGGCAGCTCGCCTGCGCGACCTGCATGGTGGATGTGGCGGAGGAGTGGCGCGGGCGTCTGCCGGAGGCCTCGCCCGACGAGCGGGACATGATCGAGGACACGATCGGCCGCGTGCCGGAGGGGCGGCGGCTCTGCTGCCAGATCGCGGTGACGCCGGCGCTCGAAGGGCTGGTCGTCCGCATCCCCGAGCGGCAGGGCTGAGGCGATGGCCGACCAGCCGGAGATCGTCACGCTCGGGACCAGGCTGGTCTACGAGAACCGCTGGATGCGGGTGCGGGAGGACGCCATCCGCCGCCCGGATGGCTCGGAGGGCATCTACGGCGTCGTGGAAAAGGCCGATTTCGTCGCCATCCTGGCCCGCGAGGCGGATGGCGCGGTGCATCTGGTGGAGCAGTACCGCTACCCGATCGGGCGCCGGGTCTGGGAGCTGCCGCAGGGCGCCTGGGAGCAGATGCCGGGCGCCGACCCCGCGGAGGTGGCGCGGGGCGAGCTGCGGGAGGAGACCGGGCTGGCCGCGGCGCGGGTGACCTATGCCGGGCATTTCTTTCAGGGCTACGGCTACTCGACCCAGGGCTGCCATGTCTTCCTCGCCGAAGGCTTGAGCCGGGGCGAGGCGGCGCTGGAGGCGGAGGAGCAGGGGCTGGTGACGCGCTGCGTCCCGGCCGCGGAGTTCGAGCGGATGCTCCGCGAGGGCGAGGTCGCCGATTCGACGACGCTCGCCGTTGTGGCGCTGTTGCAGGCGAAGGGGCTGGCCTAGCGCAGGCCCGGCAACAAGGCGGCGAGGTCGATGCTGTTCGCCATCGCCAAGTAGCCGGCGCGGTTGGGGTGGAGGCGGTCGCCGGGGCCGCCCGTGGTGCTCTCCGGCACCATCTCCGGGCGGATGCCGCCGGTCGCCGGGTCGAGCGTCGCGGCGTCGAAGTCGATGACGGCGTCGAACAACCCGCCCTGCCGGATGAAGTCGTTGAGGGCGCGGCGCTTCGCGTCCTGCTCGCGGAAGCCATGGGGCTGGCCCTCGCCGCTCAGGGCGGAGGTCAGCGTCGCGCCGATCACCCGCACGCCCGGCAGGCCGGCGCGGAGGCGGGCGACGGTGTCGCGCATCGCGGCCTCGACCGTCTCGACGCTCGCATTGCCGTTGCGGCTGAAGTCGTTGATTCCCTCCAGCCAGATCACCGTGGTGACGCCGGAGAGGGAGAGCACGTCGCGCTCCAGCCGCTGGCCCGCGGCGGGGCCGCCGGGGAAGGGCCGCTGCGGCGAGTACTCGGCGGGGCCGGCGACCTGGTTGCCGCCGATGCCGGCATTCACCACGGCGACGCGGTTGCCGAAGCGGGCGAGGAGGCGGCGGCCGAGCACGTCCGGCCAGCGGTCGTCGCCGTTGAGGGTGGAGGCGGTGCCGTCGGTGATGCTGTCGCCGAGGCAGAGCACGACCGGCGTGCCGGCCGGCGCGCGGACATCGAGCGCGTCGAGGAAGAACCAGCTCGTCGTGCTGAAGGGGAAGGCCCCCTCGCCCTCCTCATGGCCGAGCGAGCCCGTGCCTGGGGGCGTGGCGTAGGAGGTCTGCAGCGCCTTGGCGTGCCAGGTCATCGGCCCGCTCTCGCCGGCGACATGCAGGCTGACGGCGAGCTTCCGGCCCTGCATGGTCCCGGCCCCGGTCTCCGGGACGAAAGCGAGGGTGACGGGATCGCTCCAGGCGCTCTGGCCGGGCGGCAGGGTGAGCGATTCGCGCCCACCGAAGCGGACGGGCTGGTTGCTGCCGGGCGCCAGCGCTGCGCCGCCGAGCTGGAGGCCAATATGGACGCCGTCCAGGGTCAGCGGCCGGGTGCCGAAGGCGTTGGAGAAGCGGAGGCGCACCTCCCTCCCCCAGAGGCTCGGGCGGAGGACCAGGCGGAGGGTCTGGTCGCTCGCCCCACGCGCCGGGTCGGGAAAGGCGAAGCGCTGGTCGGGCTGGGCGGAGGGGTTGCCGGTGGGGTACGGGCCTTGGACGGAGGCGGCCCAGCTCGTCGCCCAGCCTTGCGCGCCGGCGGGCATGGCAAGGCTCATGGCGACGAGCAGCGCGGCGACGAGGCGCATCCGGAACCCTCCAGGCATCCGCGGCAGTCTGCGGGGCGGGCCGGGGTGCGTCCAGTCACGCGGGCAGGCGGCCGAAGACGGTCTCCGCCTCGATCTGGGCGACGTTCTCCGGGCGGGGGAAGGGCGCGGGCGGCGGCTCGCCCTCGGCGCGCGGGCGGCCGATGCGGGCGAAGAAGGTCTCGAGCCCGCCGGGGAGGATCAGCCAGACCAGGGTGAGAGGCCCTGCCCCCGTATTGTGGAAGCCGTGGGGCAGGTTGCGGGGCAGGAAGAGGCAGGTGCCGGGGCGCATCGGATGGGCGGCGCCGGCGATGCGCGCCTCGCCCTCGCCCTCCTGCACGAGGATCACCTCCTCATGCGCGTCGTGCAGGTGCTCGCGGATGTGGCAGCCGGGGTCGACCGTCTGCGTGCCCATGGCGAAGGGGGTCTCGGCCCCGGTCGCGGCCGGGTCGAGCAGGCAGCGGACGAAGCCGTTGGCGGGGACGGGCTGCCAGAAGCTCGGGCCCTCACCGGGCTGGCGGATGACGAGGCGCGGGGCGGGCTTGGACATGGCAGGGTTCCTCCCCTGCCATGATCCCGGGACCGGGGCCGGGCGTCCAGCGGCTCAGCGCCAGCCGCGGTAGTAGCCCCCGCCATAGCCGCCGCCGTAATAGCCGCGGTTGTAGTAGCCGCCGCCATAGGCGTAGCGGGGCGGGCCGCCATAGCCATAGCCGTAGCCATAGGGACGGTAGCTGTAGCCGCCGGTATAGGCGACGCAGCCGCCGAGGCTGGCGGTGAGGGTGAGCAGGGCCAGGATCTTCATCAGCTTGCGGGGCATGGCGACCTCCTCGGAGGAGCGGCGGTGGGACAGCGGGCTTCCGTCTGCGGGAGATGAAAAACCCGGGCAATGACCCGAGCGCGGCGACGGGGTGCCGGTTTCGGGGCAGCACGGCCTTGTTTCCGCCTTACCTCGGAGGTCATGGCGGCGCGGCAGGGGGGCCGGTAGCCTCAGCGTCATGGAGACGCAGCGGAATTTCGGACTGATCCTGAAGGAATGGCGGCGGGCGCGGCGGCGGAGCCAGCTCGACCTCGCCCTCGATGCCGAGATCTCGGCGCGGCATCTGAGCTTCATCGAGACCGGGCGGGCGCGGCCCAGCCGGGAGATGGTGCTGCGGCTGGCCGAGCAGCTCGACATGCCGCTGCGCGAGCGGAACCGGATACTGCTGGCGGCGGGCTTCGCGCCGGTCTTCCCCGAGCGGAGCTACGAGGACGCCGCGCTCGGCCCGGTGCGGGCGATGGTAGAGCGGGTGCTGGCGGGGCATGCGCCCTTCCCCGCCGTCGCCATCGACCGGCACTGGACCCTGCTGGCGGCGAATGCGGCGGTCGGGCCGCTGCTCGCCGGCTGCGACGCGGCGCTGCTAAAGCCGCCCGTCAACGTGCTGCGGCTCAGCCTGCACGAGCGCGGGCTGGCGCCGCGCATCGCCAACCTGCCGGAATGGCGGGCGCATCTGCTGGCGCGGCTGCGGCGGCAGCTGACGGAGACGGCGGACCCGGTGCTGGCGGCGCTGCTGGAGGAGCTGATGGGCTATCCGGCGCCGAGCACCGACCGCCGGGCGGAGCAGTCGGCCGAGATCGCGGTGCCCTTCCAGCTGGCAACGGAGGCGGGGGTGCTGAGCTTCCTCAGCACGACCATGGTCTTCGGCACTCCGCGCGACATCCTGCTCTCGGAACTCGCGGTGGAGGCCTTCCTGCCAGCGGACGACGCCACCCTCGCGGCGCTCGGCGGGCGCTAGGTCAGGCGCGGCCGAGCAGGCCGGCGGCTGTGACGGCGAGGCGGTCCGCAAGGCCGCGGGTCGGCGGGATGGCCTCGCCGCGGGCGAGGCGGTGCAGGTCGCGGCGGGCGAGCACCAGCGGCAGGGCGGCGGCGATCGCGCCGCGCGGCGGGCGGGGGCGGAGGCTGCGGGCCTGGTGCAGGCCACGCCCCGCGAGGGTGGCGACGACCGGGGCGGCGCTGGCGGGGTCGGCGATGACGGCCTCGGCGACCAGGCCCTCGGCGGCCAGGGCTTCCATGGGGAGGAGGCACCGGCCCTGGCGCGCCAGGGCGGCGGTGCTGCGGAGGATGCCGGCCAGGCCGAAGGCCGCGCCCGCCTCCTGCAGCACGGCGAGCACCGAGCCCCCGGCGCCAAGCAGGCGGCCGGCGGCGACCGCGAAGCCGCCGGCGCTGGCGCGGAGATAGGCGGCGAAGGCGGCCTCGGTCGGGATGCCGCCCTCCTCCGCCTCGGCCTCGCGGGCATCGGCCATGGCGTTGAGATCGGCGGCATCGAGCAGGCCGGCGGTGATCGCAGAATGCAGCGGCCCGGCGACCTCGTGGCGGCGGGGCGGCCTGCCGGTCGCCGCCTCCTCCACCGCGTCGCGCCACCACTGCAGGCGGATCAGGGCGATCATCGGCGTGCGCGCGGCCTCGCGGGCGCGGGCGAGCTCGTGGTTGAAGGCGACCAGGGTGAAGAGCGCCTCGCGCCGCTCCGCCGGCGCGAAGAGCGCGCAGAGGAAGCGGTCCGGGTCATGCGCGCGGGCGAAGGCGCCCATGGGGGAGAGCGTGCTGGGCATCGCAGGCTTCATGCCCGCTTGCTTGACGGGCGGGAAGCCGCCGCCTAGCTCTCGCCCTAGCTCCCGGGCGTGCCGGGTGCCATAGCCCACACGAACGGGAGAGACCCCAATGGCCTTCAGCCTGCCGCCGCTGCCATACGACACCAGCGCGCTCGCCGCCCAGGGCATGTGCCAGGAGACGCTCGAGCTGCACCATGGCAAGCACCACAATGCCTATGTGACCGCGCTGAACGGCCTGATCGAGAGCAAGGGCCTGGCCGGCAAGTCGCTCGAGGACATCGTCGCCGAGGCGGGCAAGGCCGGGGCTGACGGGCTGCCGGTGCTCAACCAGGCGGGACAGCACTGGAACCACATCCTGTTCTGGCAGGTGATGTCGCCGAAGGGCGGCGGGGACAAGCTGCCGGGCACGCTCGCCGCGAAGATCGACCAGGACCTCGGCGGCTTCGCGCAGTTCAAGGAGGCGTTCAAGCAGGCCGGCGTCACGCAGTTCGGCTCCGGCTGGGCCTGGCTGATCGTCGGCGCCGACGGCAAGCTGAAGGTGACCAAGACGCCGAACGGCGCGAACCCGGTCTCGACCGGCGAGGGCACGCCCATCCTCGGCGTCGACGTGTGGGAGCACGCCTACTATCTCGACTTCCGCAACGTGCGGCCGAACTACCTCGACAACTTCCTCAACAAGCTTGTCGATTGGGAAGTGGTCGAGACGCTGCTGAGGAATGGCGGCCTGAAGTCCGGCCAGTCGGCCTGAGGCTGCGGAAGGGGCCCGGTCTCAGCGCAAGGCTGAGACCGGCACCACCACGGCGAAGCGATCCGCCAGCTCGGCAAGCGCGACGTGGTGGATCTCGGCGCCGCTGAGGGCGGGGCCGCCCATCGGGTCCGGCAGGGCCCGCGTCGCCGCGGCATCGGCCGCGATCGTCACCCGATAGCCGAGATCGAGCGCCGCGCGGGCGGTGCTGCTGATGCACATATGCGTCTGGAAGCCGGCGAGGACGAGCTCGCGGCGGCCGATGCCGGACAGCGCCTCGGCGAGGCCGGTCTGCGCGAAGGCGTTGGGCAGCGGCTTCTCGATCACCCTCTCGGCATCCCGCGGCGCGGCCTCGGCGACGATCGCGCCGCCTTCCGCCTCGCGGTCGAAGAGGCTGCCGGGGCGGCCCTTATGGGCGACATGGATGATCGGCGTGCCCGCGGCGCGGGCGGCCTGAAGGAGCGCGGCGAGGCGCTCGAGCGCGGGCTCGATCCCCTCCAGCGGAAGCTTGCCGGTGCGGTACTCGCCCTGGGCGTCGACCACGACGAGGACGGCATCGGCGAGCGGCGGTGGGGCCAGCGGGGCGCCGGCCATCTGCAGCAGGGTCTTCGGGTCGGACATCGGCGGCTCCTCGATTGTTGGGGAATCATGCCAAGATGGGGTCGGCCGCACCCCTGCCGAGGGCACGGGGCGGTCCCCTAGTCGGCGAAGACCGGAGGGCGGGCAAGGTCGGGGGCGAAGCGGCCGAAGGGCACGGCCAGCCCCTCGGGCCAGCGGGACTGGCGGGAGGGGGCGAGGTAGACCGGCTTGCCATCGATGAGCAGCAGGAGGAAGAGCTGCTCGGCCCGCCAGTCGAAGGCGAGGAAGAGGCCGCGCTCGCCCTCCCTGCCCCAGCCGACGAGCCAACGTCCGGCAACCAGGGCGACCGGGGGCCCGAGCAGGCGCAGGCCCTCGTAGACCGATTGCTGGCGGCCGCGGGCGGCGCCGCGCAGCGGCAGCGAGACGGCCGGCTCGGCGGCGAGCTGCACCAGCGTGCCGCCTTCGGCGCGCCGGGCCTCCGGCTCGGCCGCGAGTGCCGGGGCGGGCAGCAGCAGCGCCGCCAGCGCCCGGCGCCGGATCACGCCTTGGTCTCGGCCCCGATCGGCTTCAGCACGTCGCCGATGGTCTGGCGCAGCACGCTGACGCGGACATTGGGGGCGATCTCCACCTCCACCTCGTCCACGCCCTCCTTCACGGTGACCACCTTGGCGATGATGCCGCCGGCGGTCAGCACGCGGTCGCCGCGCTTGAGGGAGGCGAGCAGGGCGCGGTGCTCGCGCTGCTTCTTCTGCTGCGGACGGATCAGCAGGAAGTAAAAGACGCCGAAGATGAGCAGCAGCGGCGCGATCTGCGTGATGAGCGCGGCGGCGCCGCCGGCGTCCTGGGCGTAGGCGGGGGAGATCAGCATCCCGGGCAATTTCCTTGTTGGGCCGGCTTGCCGTATGCGGCGGGCGCAAACTAGCTTTCGCCCCCCGCCCGTCAAGCCTCCCCCGTACTGGTCCCTTGTAACTGGAATGCCGCATGGATACCGCCCTGCTGACCCGCATCGCCGAGGCGCTGGAGCGCTTGGCGCCGCCGCCGCCGCCCGCGCCCTCGCTGGAGGGGGCGGATGCCTTCGTCTGGCACCCGGAGCCGGTGGCGCGTCTGTCGCCGGTGCCGAAGGTGGCACGCGTCGAGATCGGGCTGCTGCAGGGGGTGGACCGGCAGAAGGGCATTCTGCTCGAGAACACGCTGCGCTTCGCCCGAGGCGTCCCGGCCAACAACGTGATGCTCTGGGGCGCGCGGGGGATGGGGAAGTCCTCTCTCGTCAAGGCCGCCCATGCCGCGGCGCTGGCCGAGCGGGCAGGCAGCCTGGCGCTGATCGAGATCCAGCGGGAGGACATCCGCAGCCTGCCGGCGCTGCTGAACATCCTCCGCGCGCAGCCGCGGCGTTGCCTCGTCTTCTGCGACGACCTCTCCTTCGAGCGGGAGGATGCCGACTACAAGGCGCTGAAGAGCGTGCTCGATGGCGGGATCGAGGGGCGGCCGGCCAATGTGCTGTTCTACGCCACCAGCAACCGGCGCCACCTGATGTCGCGCGACATGATCGAGAATGAGCGCAGCACCGCCATCAACCCGGGCGAGGCGGTAGAGGAGAAGGTCTCGCTCAGCGACCGCTTCGGGCTCTGGCTCGGCTTCCACAATTGCGACCAGCCGACCTACTTCGCCATGGTCGAGGGCTATGCGCGAGCCTTGGGGCTCGACCTCGAGGAGGCGGAGCTGCGGCGGCAGGCGAATGAATGGTCCGTCACCCGCGGGGCGCGTTCGGGGCGGGTGGCCTGGCAGTTCATCCAGGACCTGGCAGGACGGATGGGGGTGCCGGCCTGACCGTCCGGGTCAGGCGATCCGCTCCAGCCCGCCCATCCAGGGGCGCAGGATGTCGGGCACCTTGATGCTGCCATCCTCCTGCTGGTGCGTCTCCATCACCGCGATGAGGGCGCGGCCGACGGCGACGCCGCTGCCGTTCAGCGTGTGCAGGAAGACATTGGGCTTCTTCCCCTCTGGGCCCTCTGCGGGCCTCATCCGGGCATTCATCCGCCGCGCCTGGAAGTCGCGGCAGTTGGAGCAGGAGGAGATCTCCCGCCAGGCCCCCTGCCCCGGCAGCCAGACCTCGAGGTCGTAGGTCTTGGCCGCGCCGAAGCCGGTATCGCCGGCGCAGAGCACCACCCGGCGCCAGGTGAGGCCGAGCTCGGTCAGCACCCGCTCGGCGCAGCCCGTCATCCGCTCCTGCTCCGCCGCGCTGTCCTCGGGGTGGGTGACGGAGACCAGCTCGACCTTGTGGAATTGGTGCTGGCGCAGCATGCCGCGCGTGTCGCGCCCGGCGCTGCCGGCCTCCGAGCGGAAGCTCGGCGACAGGGCGGTGTAGCGGAGGGGCAGCGCCGCCTCGGGGACGATCTCGTCGCGGACCAGGTTGGTCAGCGGCACCTCGGCGGTCGGGATGAGGTAGCGGCCATCTGTCGTCTTGAAGAGGTCTTCCTCGAATTTCGGCAGCTGGCCGGTGCCGTACATGGTGGCGGCGTTGACCAGATAGGGCACCGCCGTCTCGGTATAGCCATGCTCGGTCGTGTGGAGCGTCAGCATCCACTGGCCGAGGGCGCGCTCCAGCCGGGCCAGCGCCCCGCGGAGGACGGTGAAGCGGGCGCCGGCGAGCTTGCCGGCGGCGGCGAAATCCATCAGCCCGAGCGCCTCGCCCAGCTCGAAATGCTGCTTCGGGGCGAAGTTCGGCCGCGGCGGCTCGCCATGCTGGTGGAGCACGACGTTGTCGGCCTCGTCGCGGCCGTCGGGAACGTCGCCATCGAGGATGTTGGGCAGCGTGGCGAGACGGTCGTCGATCTCGAAGCGCTGGGTCTCGAAGGCCTCGAGGAACTGGCGGAGGTCGCGGGCCTCGTCCTCGAGCGCCGCCGTATCCTCGCCCTTGCGCTTGAGCATGCCGATCTGCTTGGCCAGCTCGTTGCGGCGGGTCAGCGCCTCCTGCTGGCGCGTCACCTGCTCGCGGCGGGCGGCGTCGAGCGCGAGGAGCTCGGCGCTGACCGGGGCGAGGCCCCGGCGGGCCATGGCGGCGTCGAACCCTGCCGGGTCGGCGCGGAGGGCGCGGATGTCATGCATGGGTCAGGTCTTCGTCCCGCCATCCCTCTTCCGCCCCATCCAGGTCGCGGCGAGGATCGAGATCTCGTAGAGGGCGATCATCGGCACGGCGAGGCCGATCTGGCTGATGACGTCGGGCGGCGTGATCACTGCGGCGAAGATGAACATGCCAACGATGGCATAGCGGCGCCCCTTCTTCAGCGTCTCCACGCTGAGGATGCCGACGCGGCAAAGCAGCGTCAGCAGCACCGGCAGCTGGAAGGCGATGCCGAAGGCGAGGATCATCTGCATGACCAGCGAGAGGTATTCGCTGACCTTGGCCTCGAGCTGGATCGGCAGCGCGCCCTCGCCCGGCGGCGTCTCGAAGGTGATGAAGAAGCGCCAGGCGAGCGGGAAGATGAAGTAGTAGGCCAGCGCCGAGCCCAGGACGAAGAGGAAGGGCGAGGCGACGAGGAAGGGCGTGATCGCCCGCTTCTCGCTGCGATAGAGGCCGGGCGCGACGAAGAGCCAGAGCTGCGTCGCCCACATCGGGAAGCTGAAGAACACCGCGCCGAAGAAGGCGACCTTCAAGTAGGTGAAGAAGGCCTCGTAGAGGGCGGTGAAGATCATCCGCCGCTCGCCATGGCCCTGCGCCTGCAGGATGTCGGCCAGCGGCCGGGCCAGGAAGCCGTAGATCTGGGCGGAGAAGTAGTAGCAGACGGCGAAGGCGATGGCGAAGGCGCCGACCGACCAGAGGAGCCGCGTGCGCAGCTCCATCAGGTGGTCGAGCAGCGGCATCGGCTTGTCGTCGATGGAATCGTCCGGGTCGCGCGGCACGGGTGCGGGTGCTCAGCTCTGTTGGGTCGGTTGGGCCGGGGCCGGCCCGGCTGGCGGCACGAAGGCGGGCGGGGCCGGTGGCGCGGCCTCCGCGGCGGGCTTCGGCACGGCGCCGGGCGGGATGAAGGCCGGGGCGGCGGGGCGTTCCGGCTCGGGCGCGGGCGGGGCCGGCGGGCCGAAGCTCTCCGGCTCGGGCGCGGCGGCCGGGGCGGCGGGCGGCGTGTAGTTCGGCTTCAGCGGATCCTCGGTGAAGGTCCGGCGGATGGAGCCGTCCTTGTCCACCGCCCGGGTGAGCTCGTCGCGGACGTTGAAGCGGCGGATCTCGTTGATGGATTGCCGCACTTCGTCGAGATTGGCCTCGCGCACCAGCTCGTCGGCCTGGCCCTGGAATTCGCTGGCCATGCGGCGCAGCTTGGCGATGCCGCGGGCGACGCCGCGGATGGCCTCCGGCAGGTCCTTCGGGCCGATGACGACGAGCGCCACCACGCCGATCAGGGCAATCTCGGACCAGGCTAGATCGAACATCGTGTCTCCGGCCGCGCCTCGTCGCGCGGGCCGCCTCCGTTAGCAGGATAGACCGCCTGCGCCAATCTAGGGAGCGGGGGCAGGAAATACGAAGGCGCGTTCGGGATCCAACGCGAGCTTCACCTCCTCTCCACGCCGGAGCGGCAGGCCGGGCGGCAGCCGCGCATGCAGGTGGAGCGTCCCGCCCGCCCCGTCCGGCAGGGCGAGATGGGCAAGGCTGGTGGCGCCGAGCAGGCGGCAGGCCTCGACGCGGGCCAGGGGGCCCTCGGCGGCGCCGAGGCGGAGGCCTTCGGGGCGCAGCAGCAGCTCGGCCGGCCCGTCGGGCAGGGTGGAGGGGAGCGGGCCGAGCGCGGTCTCGGCCCGGCCGGCGCGGATGCGGGCGGGCAGGCGGTTCACCTCGCCGAGGAAGGTGGCGACGAAGGGGCTGGCCGGGCGGAGATAGAGCTCCTCCGGCGTGCCGAGCTGGACCACCCTGCCCTCCTGCAGGAGCGCGATGCGGTCGGCAAGGAACATCGCCTCCTCCGCATCGTGGGTGACGATGAGGGCGGGGATGCCGGCGGATTGCAGGACATGCAGCGTGTCGTCCCGCACCTGCTCGCGGAGCCGGGCGTCGAGGCTGGCGAAGGCCTCGTCCAGCAGCAGGGCGTGCGGGCGGGGCGCGAGGGCCCGGGCCAGCGCGACCCGCTGCTGCTGGCCGCCCGAGAGGGTGTGGGGATAGGCATTGGCCAGCGCCTCCAGCCCGACCCGGGCCAGGGCCTCGGCCACCTGCCAGGCGCGCTCGCCGCGCGGGGCTGCGCCGAGGCCGAAGGCGACGTTGCCGGCGACTGTCAGATGGGGGAAGAGCGCATAGTCCTGGAAGACGAAGCCAATCCGCCGGGCTTCGGGCGGCAGCTCGCGGCCCGGCTCGGCCAGCGGGGTGCCGTCCAGCTCGATCCGGCCGGCCTGGAGCGGCTCAAGGCCGGCGACGAGGCGGAGCAGCGTGGTCTTGCCGTCGCCCGAAGGGCCGAGCAGGCAGAGGATCTCGCCGGCTGGGACCTCGAGGTCGATGCCGCGCAGGATCTCCCGCGCCCCATAGGCGTGGCGGATGCCGCTGAGGCGGAGGCTCATGCCGAGAGCGGGGAGGCCGGCTCGCTCACCAACTCCTCGCGGCGCGGCAGGTCGGTCAGCGCCTTCAGGCCGAACTGCTCGAGGAAGCGGGACGTGGTGCCCCAGAGGCTCGGGCGGCCGGGGACTTCCTTGCGGCCGCGCGGGGCGATGAGGCCCACCTCCAGCAGGGCTTCGAGGGTCGACTGGGAGAGGGAGGCGCCGCGGATCTCCTCGATCTCGGCCCGCGTGACCGGCTGGTGGTAGGCGATGATGGCCAGCGTCTCCATCGCCACCCGCGGCAGGCGGCGGGGGACCTCGACCACCTTGGTGATGGCCGGCGCCAGCTCGGGCGCGGTGCGGAAGGCGACGCCGCCGGCGACCTCGACCAGCTCCACCGGCCGGCCGGCCGTCGTCGCCATCAGCGAGGTAATGACGGCGCGCGGGTCGATGCCGGCGGGCAGGGCTTGCGCCAGCCTCGTGGGCGCGATCGGCCGGTCGCTGGCGAAGATCAGCGCCTCGGCGATGCGGAGGGCATGGGCGAAGAGCGCCGGGTCCGCCTCGGCGGCGGGTTCGGCCATGGGCTCGGCCAAGGGCTCGGGAGGCGGTTCGGCGGGCTCAGGCAGCTCGGACATCGGGCATCGCTTCGATCGGGGCGGCGCGGCGGACCAGGATGGGGCCGAAGGCCCGGTCCTGCTGCAGCTCGATGGCGCCGCCGCGAGCGGTCTCGAGGGCGGCGATCAGGGTGCTGGCCAGCGCCGCGCGCTGCTCCACGGGGTCGGTCAGGCCCTCGGGGAGGAAGCGGTGCAGCACCGCCCAGTCCGGCAGGGCGCCGATCAGCCGGCCGAGCCGCGCCAGCGCATCCTGCACCGTCCAGAGCTTGCGGTGCTTCGGGGTGTAGGGGCGGCGGGCCAGGGCCCGGCGGCGGGCGGCGGCATAGGCCTGGAGCAGGGCGGGCAGGTCGGCATGGAGGCCGCTGCGATCCTCGACCCTGAGCTGCTCGGCGGCGCCGCGGCCGAAGACCTCGCGGCCGAGCTGGCAGCGCCCTGCCAGCCAGGCGGCGGCGAGGCGCATCCGCTCCAGCTCGGCCAAGCGGTCGGTCAGCGCGGAGGCGAGGGCCTCGGCGTCGACTTCCTCTGCCGGATCGGGCGGGACCAGCAGGCGGGACTTCAGCCAAGCGAGCCAGGCGGCCATCACCAGCCAGTCGGCCGCGAGCTCCAGCCGGACGCGGCGGGCCTGCTCCAGCACGGCGAGGAACTGGTCGACGAGCGCGATGATGGAGATCTTCTCGAGATCGACCTTCTGCGCCCGCGCCAGGTCGAGCAGCAGGTCGAGCGGGCCTTCGAAGCCGTCGAGGCGGAGATGCAGGACCAGCTGGGTCATTCGCCCCCTCCCCCATTGCCCGTGAGCAGCAGCACGAGGTCGAAGGCCTGGGCGATCACGTTGCGCAGTGCCCAGCCGACCGGGTCGACGCCTTCCGCGACTCGGGGCAGCAGGAAGACGCCGAAGAGTACGATGAGGATGCCCCAGCGCTCCAGCCGCATATAGGGCAGCGCCAGCGCCCGGGGCAGCAGGCCCGCCACGATCCGTCCGCCATCGAGCGGCGGAACGGGCAGCAGGTTGAACAGGCCGAGGACCAGGTTGGCAAGGATGGAATTGCCGATGAACCGGCCGAGCCACTGCAGCAGCTCGGGCGGCGCCGTGCCGTTGAGCGCCACCAGCGGATGGACCAGGAGGCCCGCGATCAGCGCCAGGGAGAAGTTCATCAGGGGGCCGGCGGCAGCGACCAGCATCATCCCCTGGCGCGGGTTGCGCAGCGCCCAAACATTCACCGGCACCGGCTTTGCCCAGCCGAACATGAACTCGACGCGGCCAAGGGTCAGCAGCTGGCCGAGCAGCAGAATGCCGGGCAGCAGCACGGTGCCGACCGGGTCGACATGGCGGATCGGGTTGAGGCTGAGGCGGCCGGCGAGCTTCGCCGTCGGGTCGCCGAGGGCGAGCGCGGCATAGCCATGCGCCGCCTCATGCAGGGTGATCGCCAGGATTGCGGCGAGCACCGCGGCTGCCAGCTCCGGCAGCCAGCCAAACCCCTCCGTCACGCGGCGGCCGTGAGCCGGGCGTCCAGGAGGGCGAGCAGGACGTCGGGGTCGAGTGCCTTGCGGGCGGCCTGCACCCGGGCGCGGGTCCCGGCCAGCCGGGCCTCGGCCGCATCGGACAGGGAGGGGCAGCCGGCAAGGACCGCGGCGCTGTCCTCGATCACCCCATTGCAGTGCAGGACGAGGTCGCAGCCGGCGGCGATGGAGGCGGCCGCGAGCTCGCCGGGCTCGCCCTCCAGCGCCTTCATGCAGAGGTCGTCGCTGACCAGCACGCCCTGGAAGCCGATGGCGCGGCGGATCACCTGGCCGATGACGACGGGGGAGAGGGTGGCCGGGCGCTCCGGATCCAGCTCCTCATAGACGATATGGGCGGTCATGGCCCAGGCGGCGATGTCGGCGAGCGCGGCGAAGGGACCGCAATCCTCGACCAGCATCTCGCGCGGGGCGGTGACGCGGGGCAGCTCGTAATGGCTGTCGACCATGGCTCGGCCGTGGCCGGGGATGTGCTTCAGCACCGGGATGCAGCCGGCCTGCTGCAGCCCCTCGGCCCAGGCGAGGCCGAGGCGGGCGACCTCGTCCGGGTCCTCGCTGAAGGCGCGGTCGCCGATGATGCCATGGGCGCCGGGCATCCGCAGGTCGAGCACCGGGGCGCAGACCACGTCGAAGCCGGCCTCGCGGCACATCAGGCCGTGGAGCGCGGCATTGGCGCGGGCAGCCTCCTCCGCGGCGCCCTCGAAGCGGGCGGCGGGCGGGAAGTCCGGCCAGTGCGGGGCGCGGAGGCGGGCGACGCGGCCGCCTTCCTGGTCGACCAGGATGGGTGCGGCCTCGCCCAGCTCCTCGCAGATGGCGGCGGTCAGGGCGCGCAACTGCGCGGGATCGGCGATGTTGCGGGCAAAGAGGATCACGCCGAGGGGAGGCGCGGCGCGCAGCAGCTCCCGCTCCTCCCCCGTCAGCGCATGGCCGGAGAGGCCGATGATGGCGGCGCGCGGCCGGGTCATGCCTGGGTCAGCCCCCGACCGGGTTGCAGGGGGCGGCCTTGGCCTGCACCGCGGCGCAGAGGGCGCGGGCGGCGGCGGCGCTGGCCAGGCCGCCGGCACGGAGGCGGTAGAGCGGCGGCTTCCCCTCGCGCTCGATGCGGGAGATGACGGGCTGGAAGGCGGCCAGCTCCGGGATGCGCTGCTGCAGGCGCTCCCACTCGCCGCGGGCCGACTCCTCGGAGCTCAGGGCGGCGAGCTGGACCATGGCCTTCCCGCTGGCGGCCGGGGCGATCGCAGGGACCGCGACCGGCGTCGGCGCCACGGGGCGCGGCGCGGGCGCGGCGACGGTCACCGAGGGCGGGGCGGCGGGGGCCACGGGGGCGGGCAGCGGCGCCGGGGGCGCAGCGTTCAGCGCGACCGGCGACGGGGCCGGCTCGGGCGGGGCGGCCTGGGGCGCGGGCGGGGCGGCCTGCTGGCGGAGCAGGTCGAGCGCCGGGCTCTCCGGCCCGCGGTCGAGCCGGGCGGTCGCGGTGACGTTGCGCTCGGCGGCGCGGCGGACCGAGGGCGGCTCCAGCACCAGCTGGTCCTGGTTTGGCACGACGAGGCCGCCCGGCGCCTCCGGGCGGATCTTCAACGGCCGGGCATCCGCCTCGATGGTCGGCACGACCCGGGCCCCCATGCGGGAGATGCCCCAATAGACCGCGCCGCCCACGGCCAGGGTGCCGAGCAGGCCGCCGGCGACCGCCAGCATGCGCCAATTCGGGCCCGGCTCGGCCGGCCGGGCGCGCCAGGATGGAACCGTGATATCGCTCACCGCATCTCCTCGACGGGCGTGACCCCCATCACCCTGAGGCCCGAGCGGATGACCGTCGCCGTCGCGGCAACCAGCGCGAGCCTCGCCCGCGTCGCCTCCGGCTCATCCCCCCGGATGAAGCGAAGGGTCGTGTCCTCTCGTCCCCTGTTCCACAATACGTGAAAATCGCCGGCCAAGTCATGGAGAAAGAAGGCGATGCGGTGCGGCTCGCGGGCCAGGGCCGCGGATTCCACCGTCCGCGGCCAGGCGGTGAGGCGGCGGATCAGGGCCAGCTCGGCCGGATCCGCCAGCGAATCGAGCGGCACCTGGGCCAGGTCCGCCGGGTCGCCGGCGCTGCGGAGGACGCTGCGGCAGCGGGCATGCGCATACTGGACGTAGAAGACCGGATTCTCCCGCGACTGCTCGACCACCTTGTCGAGGTCGAACTCCATCTGCGCATCGGCCTTGCGGGTCAGCATGGTGAAGCGGACGGCGTCGCGCCCGACCTCTTCGATCAGGTCGGCCAGCGTCACGTAGGTGCCGGCGCGCTTGCTCATCCGCACCGGCTCGCCGCCCTTCATCACCTTGACGATCTGGGTCAGCACCACGTCGAGCGGGACCGGGCGGTCGGCCGAGAGGGCGGCGACGGCGGCCTGCATGCGCCTGATGTAGCCGCCATGGTCGGCGCCCCAGACATGGACCAGCTCGTCGAAGCCGCGCGCCAGCTTGTCGGCATGGTTGCCGATGTCGTTGGCGAAATAGGTGTTGCTGCCGTCCGACTTGCGGAGCGGCCGGTCCACGTCGTCGCCGAAGCGGGTCGAGGCGAAGAGGGTCTGGGGCCGCGGCTCCCAGTCCTCGGGCGTCTTGCCCTTGGGCGGCTCGAGCACGCCCTCATAGACCAGGCCGCGCTCGGCGAGCGCGGCGATGGCGCGGTCGGCGACGCCGGCGCGGACCAGTTCCGCCTCGCTGATGAAGACGTCGTGGCGGACGCCGAGGGCGGCGAGGTCCTGGCGGATCTCGGCCATCATGGCATCGACCGTGAAGGGGCGGACGGTCTCCAGCCAGAGCGCCGGGTCGGCCGGGAGGGCGCCGGGGGCAAGGGCGTCGCCGTAGCGAGCCTTCAGCGCCTCGCCGACGGGGATGAGGTACTCGCCGCGGTATTGCAGGCCGCTGGGGGTGTTGGCCGCATATTCCTCCTCGGTCAGCGGCGTGCCGAGGGCCTGGAGGTAGCGCCAGTAGGCGGCCCAAGCGAGGGCTTGCACCTGCGCCCCGGCATCGTTGATGTAGTACTCCTTCGTGACCGCCCAGCCGGCCTTGTCGAGCAGGTTGGCCAGCGCGTCGCCCACCACGGCGCCGCGGCAATGGCCGACATGCATCGGCCCGGTCGGGTTGGCGGAGACGTATTCGACATCGGCGCGGCGGCCGGCGCCGACGGCGCTGTCGCCATAGGCCTCGGCGGCCTCCAGCATCACCGGGAGCTGGGCGCGGAGGAAATCCTCCCGCAGGCGGAGGTTGACGAAGCCGGGGCCGGCGGGGGCGGCGGACTCGACCTCCGGCAGGGTCGCGAGGCGCTCGGCCAGGGCGGCGGCGAGCTTCGGCGGCGGCTGACGGGCGGGCTTCGCCGCGACCAGGGCGGCATTGGTCGCCATGTCGCCATGGGCCGGGTCGCGCGGCGGCTCCATCTGCACCTTGGCGAAGGCCTCGGCGGGCAGCTCGGGCAGGAGCTCCTGCAGGGCGGCGATGGTGCGGGCGCGGAGGGCCGCGAAGATGTCGGTGCTGGTCATGCTGCGCTGCGGTTTAGCGCGGGGCGGGGCGGCTTGCCATGCGCCTTGCGGGATCAGCCCGGGATATTGGGGTCCGTCAGCCGCCGGTGCTCCTCGAGCGCGTAACGGTCGGTCATGCCGGCGATGTAGTCGCAGACGACGCGGGCGCAGGTGGGGCTGCCCGCCTCCCCTGCCCTCGCCCGCCAGTCGTCCGGCAGCATCTGCGGGCCGCCATGGAGAAGCTGGAAGAGCAGCTGGCTCACCCGCTTCGACTTCTGCATCGCCCGGTTCACCCGCCAGTGCCGGTACATGCGGGTGAAGAGGAAGTCGCGGATCGCCTGGTTCGCCTCGGCCATGGGGCGGGAGAAGGCGATGACCGGCTCGGCCGCGGCGCGGATGTCGTCGGCGCTCTGGGGGGCGACGGCGGCGATGCGGCGGCCTGCCTCCTGCACCACATCCTGGATCATCAGGTTGATGACGCGCCGGACGGTCTCCGTCACCAGCCGGTCGCGGGCGAGGCCGGGATGGAGGGCGAGGACTTCCCGATAGGCGTCGCCGATGAGCGGAAGGCCAGCGATGTCGTCGAGGGTCAGGATGCGGGCACGGATGCCGTCGTCGAGGTCATGGTTGTTGTAGGCGATGTCGTCGGCGAGCGCCGCGACCTGCGCCTCGGCCGAGGCGTGTGTCGTGAGGTCGAGCGGGTGGCGGCGGTCGTACTCGGCGATGAAGGCGGAGGGGCGGCGGAGCGGCCCGTTGTGCTTGGCCAGGCCCTCCAGCGTTTCCCAGGACAGGTTGAGGCCGTCGAAGCTGGCATAGCGGGCCTCGAGCGTGGTCACGACCTTCAGCGACTGGGCGTTGTGGTCGAAGCCGCCATAGGGGCGCATCTGGCTGTCGAGCGCCTCCTCCCCGGCATGGCCGAAGGGCGGGTGGCCGAGGTCATGGGCCAGCGCCAGCGCCTCCGCCAGATCCTCGTCGAGGCGGAGGCGGCGGGCCAGGCTGCGGGCGATCTGCGCGACTTCGAGGCTGTGGGTCAGCCGGGTGCGGAAGTAGTCGCCCTCGTGGAAGATGAAGACCTGGGTTTTGTATTGCAGCCGGCGGAAGGCGCCGGTGTGGATGATGCGGTCGCGGTCGCGCTGCCAGGGGGAGCGGGCATCGGCGGGCTCCGGATGCAGCCGGCCGCGGGAGTGGCGGGGATCGACGGCCCAGGCTGCGCGGGATTCGGGGGGCATGGCGCTGCCTAGCATGTGCGGGGGCAAGGTTGGAAATCAGGGCCCGGCGACCTTATCTTGGGGGCGAAGCTGATCGAGACCCTGCTCATGCCCGATGGTGCTGACCTTCCCCGTTTCCGTGTGACCCCACGCGCCGCCGCCCAGGTCGCCGACATCGTCCGCCGCGAGGGTCGGCCGGAGGCGGGGCTTCGCGTCTCGGTGAGCGCCGGGGGATGCTCCGGCTTCCAGTACGGCTTCGCGCTGGAGGAGGGCCCGGCGGCGGACGACCTGGTGGTGGAGGCCGCCGGCGTCCGGGTCTTCGTCGACAGCGTCTCGCTCGACCTGCTGGCAGGGTCCGAGCTGGACTGGAACGATGCGCTGATCGGGGCGCATTTCGTGGTGCGCAACCCGCAGGCGGTCTCGGGCTGCGGCTGCGGGGTGAGCTTCGCGGTCGGGTAGAGGCCGCCCCTTCCCCCTTACCAAGCGCTCCGCTTCCGGCGATGGTGGGGCCATGCTTCGCCTCGCCAGCTTCAACGTGAACTCGATCCGCCGCCGGGCGCCGCATGTGCGGCGCTTCCTCGAGCGGCATCAGCCGGACCTGCTCTTCCTGCAGGAGCTGAAATGCAGGTCCGATGAGTTCCCGCAGGGCGACTTCGAGGGCAGCGGCTACCGCATCCAGGCCATCGGGCAGCCGGGCGGGCGCAACGGCGTCGCCGTGCTCGGCCGCGTGGAGTTCGAGGTCACGGGCGAGTCCCTGCCGGGCGAGGCGGAGGACGACCATGCCCGCTTCGTCGCCGTCCGGGCGGCGGGGATGGAGGCGGCCGGGATCTACCTGCCGAACGGGAATTCGGGCGGCGGGGCCGGCTTCCAGTACAAACTGCGCTGGATGGAACGGCTGCGGGACTGGGTGGCGGCGCGGCTCGACGCCTTCATCCCGGTTGCGGTGCTTGGCGACTTTAATGTCTGCCCGACCGAGGCGGACCTCTCGCCCGGGGCGCTGCCGGCCACGGATGCGCTGGTACATCCCGAAACCCGGGCCCACTTCCGTGCCATCACCCATATCGGGATGACGGACTCGCTGCGGGCGCTGCACCCGCAGGAAGCGCCCTTCACCTACTGGGACTACGGGCCGGCCTTCAACATGAACCGCGGGCTGCGCATCGACCACGCCCTGCTCAGCCCGGAGCTGGCGGAGCGGCTGGCGGGCTGCGGGGTGGACACGGTCGCCCGGTCGGAGGACCAGCCGAGCGACCATGCGCCTGTCTGGGTGGAGCTGCGCTAGGGCCTGCCAGCTCAGGCCCGCATCCCTGCCCTTGCCTACCAGCGACGCCAGCCATACCCGTACCCGTAGGGACGCCCGTAATAGACGGCCGGCGGCGGCGGGGGCGGCGCGTAATAGTAGGGCCTGGCGTAGTAGGGCCGGGCCGGGGCGACGACGCAGCCGGACAGCAGGGCGAGCGCCGGCAGGAGCAGCAGCGGCAGCAGGGCTCGTTTCATGGCGGCCATTCCTCGTGACATGCGCCAATTGAGACGCGGACTCTGTGACCAAAGCTGGGCATGGCCGATGAAACTCCCGCCATCCGCGCGTCCCCGCCGGCGCAGCACGCGCTACTGGTCGGCGTAGCAATGCGTCTCCGCCCCGCCGCCCGGATGTGTGACGGCGCCGAGATGGGCGGGGCCGACCAACTGGGCGTATTTCCAGAGGGCGCCCGCATTGTAGTCCGTTTGGCGGGGCTGCCAGGCGGCGCGGCGGCGGGCGAGCTCCGCCTCCTCGACCAGCATGTCGATCGTGCCGCGCTCGGCGTCGATGACGATGCGGTCGCCGTTGCGGAGCAGGGCGATGGGGCCGCCGACCGCCGCTTCCGGCCCGACATGGCCGATGCAGAAGCCGCGCGTGGCGCCGCTGAACCGCCCGTCGGTGATGAGCGCCACGCTCTCGCCCATGCCCTGGCCGTAGATAGCGGCGGTGGTGGAGAGCATCTCGCGCATGCCCGGCCCGCCCTTCGGGCCCTCGTAGCGGATGACGATGACGTCGCCCGGCTTGTAGGCGCGCTGCTCGACGGCCTGGAAGGCCTCCTCCTCGCTGTCGAAGCAGAGGGCGGTGCCCTCGAAGCGGAGGGTCTTCATCCCGGCGACCTTCACGATGGCGCCGTCGGGGGCGAGGTTGCCCTTGAGGCCGACGACGCCGCCGGTCGGGGAGAGCGCCTGGCTCACCGGGTAGATGACGTCCTGGTTCTCGGGGAAGACGACGTCCTTGTGGTTCTCGGCGAGCGTCCGGCCGGTGACGGTCATGCAGTCGCCATGCAGCAGGCCGGCATCCAGCAGCGCCTTGATGATGACCGGGATGCCACCGACCTTGTGGACATCGTAGGCGACGTATTTCCCGCCCGGCTTCAGGTCGGCGATGTAGGGCGTGCGGCGCATGATGGCGACAACGTCGTCCATGGTGAAGCGGAGGCCGGCCTCATGCGCGATGGCGGGCAGATGCAGCCCGGCATTGGTGCTGCCGCCCGTGGCGCCGACGATGACGGCGGCATTCTCCAGCGACTTCAGCGTGACGATGTCACGCGGGCGGAGGTTGCGGCGCACCAGCTCCATCACCGCCCGCCCTGACTCCGCCGCCCAGCGGTCGCGCTCCTCGAAGGGGGCCGGCGTGCCGGCGGAGCCGGGGAGCGCGAGGCCGATCGCCTCCGAGACCGTCGCCATGGTGTTGGCGGTGAACTGGCCGCCGCAGGCGCCGGCCGAGGGGCAGGCGACGCATTCGAGCTCGTGCAGCTCCTCGTCCGAGAGGTTGCCGGCGGCGTGCTGGCCGACCGCCTCGAAGACATCGACCACGGTGACGTCGCGGCCCTTGTAGGTGCCCGGCAAAATCGAGCCGCCATACATGAAGACGGAGGGGATATTCAGCCGGAGCATCGCCATCATCATCCCCGGCAGCGACTTGTCGCAGCCGGCGAGGCCGACCAGCGCATCGTAGCAATGACCGCGGACCGTCAGCTCCACCGTGTCGGCGATGGCGTCGCGCGAGGCGAGCGAGGACTTCATCCCCTGGTGGCCCATGGCGATGCCGTCGGTGACGGTGATGGTGGTGAACTCGCGGGGCGTGCCGCCGCCCGCCTTCACGCCCTGCTTGACGCTCTGCGCCTGGCGGTGGAGGTCGATGTTGCAGGGCGCAGCCTCGTTCCAGCAGGTGGCGACGCCGACGAAGGGCTGGGCGATCTCGGCCTCGGTTAGGCCCATGGCATAGTAGTAGCTGCGGTGCGGGGCGCGCTCGGGGCCGACCGTGGTGTGGCGGCTGGGGAGCTTCGACTTGTCCCATTCGGTCATGGCGGCGGTCCTCCTCGGTTGGCCCGAGGCTGGCATAGGACGCCATGGGATGCCACCGGCCAGGGTGCCATGGCGGCACCCTCGGCCCGATGCGGCAGGGGCTACCCCGCGAGCCGCGCCATGGCGGCGTCGAGGCGGGCCATCTCGGCCTGGAAATTGGCCAGGCGCTCGCGGTTCTCCTCGACCACCTCCTCCTTGGCGCGGGCGACGAAGTCGGCATTGGCGAGCTTCGCCTCCACCTTCCTCGCCTCGGCCTCGGCCTTGGCGCGGTCCTTGGCGAGGCGGGCGCGCTCGGCGGCGAGGTCGATGACGCCGGCGAGCGGCAGGATCAGCGTTGCCTCGCCGAGCACGGCCTGGGCGACGCCCTTTGGCACCTCGCCCTCCAGCGGCACGATCTCGGTGACGCGGCCCAGGCGGCGCACCGCCTCGATCCAGCGTGCGGCGCGGGCCAAGTTTTCCGGCGCCGCGTCCTTCACCAGCAGCGGCGTGGTGATGGAGGGGGCGATGTTCACCTCGGCGCGGACGGCACGCAGCTCGGAGATGAGGCGGACGATCCAGTCCAGCTCCTCCCGCGCCGCCTCCGCCTCCGCGACGGGCATCGGCGCCGGCCAGGGGGCACGGATGAGGCTGCACTCCGGGCCATAGCCGAAGCGGTCCCAGAGCTCCTCGGTGACGAAGGGCATTGCCGGATGGAGCAGGCGGAGGATCAGGCCGAGGACATGCTGCGCGGCGCCCTTCACCTCGTCCTTCTCGGCGCCGTCCGGGCCGTTGAAGACGGGCTTGGCGAATTCGAGGAACCAGTCGCAGAAGCTGCCCCAGACGAAGCGGTAGCAGGCGGCCGCGTAGTCGTCGAAGCGGTAGGCCTCGAGGGCCGCATCCGCCTCCGCCACGGCAGTGTTGGCGGCGTCGAGCAGCCAGCGGGCGAGCGGCGTCCGCGCCTCGGCGGGATCCCAGCCGGGCTGGGGCGCGATGCCGTTCATCTCGCAGAAGCGGGCGGCATTCCACAGCTTGGTGGCGAAGCTGCGGTAGTCCTCGACGCGCTTGCGGCCGAGCTTCACGTCGCGGCCGGGGCCGGTGAGCGCGCAGATGGTGAAGCGAAGCGCGTCGGCGCCGTAGGCATCGATCAGCTCCAGGGGGTCCATGACGTTCCCCTTCGACTTCGACATCTTCTGGCCCTTCTCGTCGCGGACGAGGCCATGGATGTAGACCTGGCGGAAGGGGACATCGCCCATGAAGTGGTGTCCCATCATCATCATCCGGGCGACCCAGAAGAAGATGATGTCGAAGCCGGTGACCAGCACGTCGCCGGGGTAGTAGCGGTCGAGCTCGGGCGTCCTGTCGGGCCAGCCCAAGGTCGAGAAGGGCCAGAGGGCGCTGCTGAACCAGGTGTCGAGCACGTCCGGGTCGCGCTCAAGATCGTAGCCGGCAGCGAATTCGGGACCGTATTTCTCAGCCAGTAGTTGCCGCGCCTCCGCTTCGGTTCTCGCCACGAAGACTTCTCGGAACCCGTCCTCGCTAGTGCCTGGCCCGTACCAGGCCGGGATCCGATGTCCCCACCAAAGCTGGCGCGAGACGGTCCATGGCTGGATCTCCCGCATCCACGCGAAGAAGGTGTTCTCCCACTGCTTCGGGACGAACTGCGTGCGGCCGGACTCCACGGCCTCGATCGCCGGCTTCGCCAACGTCGCCGCATCGACATACCATTGCACCGTGAGCCTGGGCTCGAGCGGCACGCCACCGCGGTCTCCATGCGGGACCTGATGGACATGTGGCTCGACCCGAACCAGGAAACCAAGCTCTTCCAACTTGGCGACAATTGCCTTCCGGGCCACGAACCGGTCCTGGCCGTCGAGCTGCTGGAGGAACTCGCGCTCGGTGCCTTCGAGGAACAGGTCAAAGCCTATCGCGCCGAGATCGATGCGCCCTTCCGCATCGAGAATGTCGAGCATCGGCAGGCCGTGCCGCTTTCCGACCTCAAAATCGCTGAAGTCGTGCGCCGGGGTGATCTTCACCGCGCCGGTGCCCTTCTCCGGGTCGGAGTACTCGTCGGCGATGATGGGGATGCGGCGGGCGGTGAGCGGGAGAATCACCTGCTTGCCGACCAAGGCAGCGAAGCGGTCATCCCCGGGATGGACGGCAACCGCGGTGTCGCCCAGCATGGTCTCCGGGCGCGTCGTCGCCACCACGATCTCGCCGCCGCCCTCGACGGGATAGCGGATGTGCCAGAGGCTGCCCTTCACCTCGCGGCTCTCGACCTCGAGGTCGGAGATCGCCGTCTGCAGCTTGGGGTCCCAGTTGACCAGGCGGCGGTCCCGGTAGATCAGCCCCTGCTTGTGCAGGGTGACGAAGACCTCGCGGACGGCCTTTGACAGGCCCTCATCCATGGTGAAGCGCTCGCGCGGCCAGTCGAGGCTGGCCCCCAGCCGGCGGAGCTGCTTGGTGATGGTGCCGCCGCTCTCGGCCTTCCACTGCCAGACGCGGTCGAGGAAGGCGGCGCGGCCCATGCTGCGCCGGTCCTGGTTGCCCTCCGTGGCGAGCAGGCGCTCCACTACCATCTGCGTGGCAATGCCGGCATGGTCGGTGCCGGGCTGCCAGAGCGCGTCGCGCCCCTGCATCCGCCGCCAGCGGACCAGCGTGTCCTGGATGGTGAAGGTCAGCGCATGACCCATGTGGAGGCTGCCGGTGACGTTCGGCGGCGGGATCATGATGGTGAAGGGCGCGGCGGCCGAGGCCGGGTCGCAGGCGAAGGCGCCCGAGCTCTCCCAGCCTTCGTAGAGGCGGGTCTCGAAACTGCCCGGGGTGAGGGTCTTGTCCAGCATGGCGCATCCGTCCCCTGCCGGCCAGGCGCCGTCAAGGGGTGACGCAGGCCGGCCCGCGATCGGCCCGGACGAGGGCGCCTTCGGGCTTCCATCGCCCGCTCTGCCCGGAGGCAAGGCGGTGCGGGGTTCAGCTCAGGCCGCGGCCGACGACGCGCTCGATCTCCGCCCGGACCAGCCGTTCGACCAGGCCGGGAAGGTGCTGGTCGAGCCATTCCTTCAACAGGGGGCGGAGCTCCTCGCGGACCACATCCTCGATGCTCGGGCCGCCACGGGTGACCGCGGCGCTGCGATCCTGGGAGACGGCGCGCAGCAGGCTGCCGATGGCGGCCGTCGCGGCGGCGGCCACGGCGGGGGCGACCAGCGTCTCGGCCGGCGGCGGGGGGTCGGGGACGGGCTCCGGCGGCGGGACGGCGAGGACGGGCGGCGCCGGCTCGGGCTCCGGGGCGGTGGCGGGCGCTTCCGGCGGAGGCGCCGGCGGGGCTGCAGTCGGCTCCTGCACCAACATGTCCTCTGTCAGGGTGAGCGGCTCGGTGCCGGGCGGCTGGGCGGCCGGACCGGGCTCGTCCTCGTTGAGGATGCGGCGGATGGAGGCCAGGATGTCCTCCATGCTGGGATCGGCGGGCGGGCCACCGGGCTGGGCCTGGCGCTCCTCGGCCATCAGCGGCGCTCCGCCACGCCGGAGTAGTCGCCGAGGCCGATCCAGCGGTTGCGCACCTCGTTGTAGTAGGCGCGCATGTCATAGGGCTCGACGGCAAGGCCGAGATCGCTCGCGGTCAGCCGGCCGATGGTGGCGGCCAGGGCGTAAGACTGCTGGACAACGGTCGACAGGGCCTGGACCAGGCTGGTGCGGGCGTTCAGCAGCTCCTGCTCGGCATTCAGCACGTCGAGCGTGGTGCGGCTGCCGACGATCGCCTCGCGCTGCACGCCGTCGAGCGCGATCTCCGCGGCGCGGATCTGCGAGCGGACGCTGTCGACCTGGGCCCGCGAGCTCTGCAGCCGCTCCCAGGCCTCGGTCGCCTGCTGGACGACCGTGCGGCGCTGGTCGTCGACCGTCTGGCGGAACTGCTGGGCGGTCTGCCGGGCCTGGCGGACAGCGGAGTACTCGGCACCGCCCTGGTAGAGCGGCACGGTGAGGTTGGCCGTGACCTGGGCGAAGGTCTGGCGGGTGTGGTTGGTGATCTGGTTGTCGGAGCGGCCGGCCTGGGTGTTCACGCTGAGCGTCGGCGACAGGGCCGAGAGCTGGATGTTGACGTTGTCCTGCGCCCCGGCCTGATCGAACAGGGCAGCGACGACATTGGGGTTGTTGGCGGCCGCGGCCTGGGCCACCTCCTGGCCGGTGCGGAGCGGCACGCGGAGCGGCTGGGGCGCCACCAGCGTGCCCGGCGGCAGGCCGACCAGGCGCTGGAAGGTGGCACGGGAGATCTGCAGGTTGCCCTCGGCCTGGGCGCGCTGGGACCGGGCGCCGGCGAGGCGCGATTCGGCCTGGGCGACGTCGGTGCGGGTGATCTCGCCGACGCGGAAGCGCTCATTCGTCGCGCGGAGCTGCTCGGTCAGCACCTGCTCGTTGTTGATATTGAGGCGCAGCAGCTCCTGGTCGCGGATGACGCCGACATAGGCCGTCACCGTGTCCTGCATCACCTGCTGCTCGGTGGCCAGCAGGCGGGCGCGCTGGGCGAGCACTTGGTTCTCGGCGCGACGGGTGGTGGCGACGGTGCGGCCGCCGCGGAAGATCGGTTGGGTGATGGTGACGGAGTTGGTGGCGGGCGTCCGATCCACGTGGTTGGAAATGCCGACGTCGCGGATGCCACCGGTTACCGGGTCTCGTGCCTGAGTGAGCGTCCGGGTCCGGCTGTCCGTGAAGCCGAAGCTGTTGGTGATCGAGACGGTCGGCCGCCAGCCGGCCAGCGCCTGGGGCACGTTCTCGTCGACCGCACGGAGCTGGGCCCGGGCGGCGAGCAGAGTCGGGTTGTTGGCATAGGCCTGGGCCAGGGCATCCGCCAGGGTCTGGGCGCGGGCCTGCGGCGCCAGGGCCACCAGGGCCGCTGGGACGATCAGGGCGGCGGTCAGCACCGGAAAGAGGCGGGTCGAACTCATCTTGAGCCTATCCTTACGGAGCAAGATTAATATGGTGCTATAGCAGTCGCGAGCCTGTCGCGGCTGCCTAAAAGACGAAGCCAGGGCGCCGAGCGAAGGCCGGCAGCGGCGCGGTCGCGCAGTCGAAGGCGGTCACCGTGCTGAAGCTGCCGCCGAGCTTCTGCCCGAGCACCGCCTTGCCCTGGCGCCGCCCGACCCCGATCACGGCCACCAGCCGGCCGCCTTCGGCCAGCTGTTCGGCGAGGACGGCGGGAATCTCGGGGATCTCGCCCTCGATCAGAATGACGTCGTAAGGCGCCCCTGCCGCGAAGCCCTGGGCCGGGTCGGCGGGCTCCAGCCGCACGGCGCCGGCGGGCAGGCAGGCCGGCAGCGCGGCCCGGGCGATCTCGAGCAGCGGCGCATCGGTCTCCAGCGCGGTGACGCGGGCGCCCATCCGGGCCAGCACGGCGGCGCCATAGCCGGTGCCGGCGCCGGAGACGAGGGCCCGGGCGCCGGCACGAGGGGCGGCAAGCTGGACGAGCCGGGCCAGCACCATCGGCTCCATCATCGCCCGGCCGCCGGGCAGCGGGATGTCCTCGTCGGTATAGGCCCGGGCCATGGCGGCGCGGGGCAGGAAGCGCTCCCGCGGCAGGTCGCGCATCGCCTCCAGCAGGCGGGGATCGGTCACCTTGTTGGGGCGAAGCTGTCCGTCCACCATACGCTTGCGCGCATCCGCGTAGTCCATGAGGCGCAATCTCCAGCCGCCGCCGCTGGGCGGTCCTTTCGGCCGAGGGGTTATAGGGGGGGCGCCCCCCCGGCGCCAAGCGGCCGTGTTGCGGCGCACGCTTGACCTGCTGCCGCTGTGGCTCCAAAGAGGCGGGGCGCACGAGGCTTGCCTCGGCGGTCCGGTGGCCGAGTGGTCAGGCACAGGTCTGCAAAACCTGCTACGGCGGTTCAATTCCGCCCCGGACCTCCAAGGTGGCTCTCGTGGGGGCTTTCATCGCCGGCGGTGCCCTGCTATAGGCGCCGCCCACTGGCTGATCCGGCGTGGCGCAGCGGTAGCGCAGCGGACTGTTAATCCGTTGGTCGTTGGTTCGAATCCAACCGCCGGAGCCATCCAACCAGCCGCATCCCGGAAGTCCCGGCCGCTACGAGAGAGAGCCTTGCCCGGCCTCAGCGGAAGCCGAAGCCTATGCTGAAGCCCGGACGGACGACGAAGGCCGGCGGCGGCGGTGCGTAGTAGACCGGGGGCGGCGCATAGACCACGGCCGGCGGACGGTAGTAGACCGGCGGCGGATAGTAGACCCTCGGCGGCGGCACGACATAATAGCCCGGCGGCGGCGCGTAGACATAGCCAGGCGGGCCCCATTGAGCCTGCGCCGACGAAGCCAGGCCAGCCATGACGAGAGCCCCGGCCGCTGCTGCGGCGATCCTCGAAAGCGGCATGAGACGACCTTTCGCGTCCTGAACGCCTGCCATCATCGCCATGGCGGATGCTGGCCGATGGCCTCGGTATGCCGTCCCGCTATTTGCCGGCGCCTCTACCGCAGCGTTAACGATTGCCAACATGGGCGATGGTGCGATCGCGCCGGCGCTCACGCCCTGCCTTGCCCGCGCCCCCTGCCCCGTCTTATCGATGGCGCATGGACATTCCCCGCATCGGCCACAATGGCGGCCCGCCGCTCGACCCCGAAGAAAGCTGGCGCGGTTATGTCTGGCGTCGGGCCCACAAGCGCGCCTGGAAGACGCCGCCGCGGGAGATCGCCCTTCGCCGGCTCACCCGCGCTGAGGAGCTGGGCATGAGCTACAAGGACTACACGCTCGAGATCCTGGAACGCGGACGCTACCTGTGAGCGGGATGGCCCTGTTCCGGCTCGCCGTGGCGGTGGGCGGGCTGGTGCCGGTGCTGGCCGGGCTCGGGGGGATGCTGGCCGGGCCGGCGATGCTCGGGGCCGAGGCGGGGGCGGATGAGGACAGCCATTTCCGCTACCTCTCCGGCCTGCTGCTCGGCATCGGGCTCGGCTTCTGGAGCACGCTCGACGATCCGGCCCGGCATGCGGGGCGCTTCCGGCTGCTGACGGCGATCGTGGTGCTAGGCGGGGTCGGGCGCCTCTTCGGGCTGATGGTGCGGGGCGTGCCGGGGACGCCGATGCTGGCCGCGCTAGTGATGGAGCTGGTGGTGACGCCGCTGCTCTGCCTCTGGCAGGCGAGGCTGGCGCGGTGAGGCGCGGGCTGGTCGTCGGCCTCGTCGCGCTGCTGTCGGTCGGTTTCGTCTTCCGCAACCAGCTCGGCGACGGCTTCACCCTGCTGCTGGGCGACCGGCATGATGCGGTGATCGAGCTGTCGATCCTGGAGCATTGGGTCAATGTCCTGGCCGGGCGCTCGGCCTGGGACCGGACGGACTACTTCCATCCGGTGCCAGGGACGCTCGGCTACAATGACGGCTATCTCGTCTTCGGCCTGCTGCAGGCCGGGTTCCGGGCGGCAGGGGCGGACCCCTTCCTCGGCGGCGAGCTGGTCAACATGGCGATGCGGCTGATCGGCTTCCTCGGCGCTTATGCGCTGGGACGTCGCGCGGTCGGGCTCAGCTGGGGCTGGGCGCTGCTGGGGGCGGCGCTGTTCACGGTCAGCAACAACCTCTTCATCCGCGGCAGCCATGCGCAGCTCTTCAGCGTCGGGCTGGTGCCGGTGCTGGCGCTGCTGCTGCATGGCGCGCTGGCGGCGCTGCTCGAGGGGCGGCGGCGGGCGCTGCTGGGCTGGGGGGCGGGCTTCGCGCTGGGCTTCGCCGCCAGCCTGATGACGGGCTTCTACATGGCCTGGTATTTCGCCTGGTGCGGCGGGGTGATGCTGCTGGCCTGGCTGGCGGTCGCGGGGCGGCCGGCGCGGCGGCGGCTGCTCGGTGCGATGCGGGCGCAGGCGGCGGCGCTGGCGGCGATTGCGGCTCTGGCCGTGACCGCCGAGATTCCGTTCCTCTTGCTCTACCTGCCGAAGGCGGCCGAGACCGGGATGCACCCCTGGGCGGATGTGCTGAGGCATGTCCCCTCCCCGCTCGACATCATCCATGTCGGCGAGGCGAATTACCTGTGGGGCTGGCTGGTGCGGGCGATGAACGGCGCGTTCCGCCCGGGCTTTCCCTTCTGGTCCGAGGTGATGACGGGAATGCCGCCGCTGCTGCTGCTGGTCTTCGTCGCCGCGCTGCTCTGGCTCTGGCGCGGCGGGGGCGAGGCGCCGCCGGGGCGCGTGGCGATGCTGCGGGCGCTCGCTATCGCCGTGCTGGCGACCTGGGCGCTCAGCCTGCAGATCGGCGGCGTGACGGGATGGTCGCTGGTCTATGGCCTCGTGCCGGGGGCGAAGGCGGCGCGAGTGGTGGCGCGCTACCAGATCTTCCTCACCCTGCCGGTGGTGGTGCTGGCGATGGCGGTGCTGTCGGCCGAGGCGCGCCGCCTGCCGCGGCTGGCGGTCGGCCTGCTCTGCGCGCTTTTGCTGGCGGAGGAGGCGAATGGCTATGCGCCCCGCTTCGTCGACCGGCCGCTGGAGGCGGGGCGGCTGGCAGCGGTGCCGCCGGCGCCTGCGGCGTGCCGGGCCTTCTATGTCTCCGCCGCGCGGCAGGACAGCCGCTTCGGCGAGGCGGTTGCCGATCCCTACAACCACAACACCGAGGCGATGCTGGTGGCTGCGGTGCGGCACGTGCCGACGATCAACGGCATATCCACCTTCAACCCGCCCTACTGGCCCGAGGCGATCCCGGAGGAGCCGCAATACCTGGCGCAGGTGCAGGCCTATGCCGCCCATTGGGGCGTGACGGGGCTTTGCGCGCTCGACCTGCAGCGCTTCGTCTGGAGCGCGCCGCAGTAGCTTGCGCGATGCGCGCCCGTTGGCCATGATCGCCGGGGGAGAGATGCAGTAGCGGCTGACAGCGTCAGCCTGCCGCCGCGGGGCGCAGGCAGAGCGAGGTTTGCGCCATGCCTGCTCAACACGAAATTCCTGCAACGCCCGAGACGCTGGTCTGGGGCTCGCTCGATGCGGCGACGCCGCCGGTGCTGACCGTGGAGTCCGGCGACGTGGTGGCGATCACCGCCATGCCGGCCGGCGGCATGCCCGCCTTCCCGCCCGATGCGGCGCTGGTGTCAGCTGAGTACCGCGCGGCCGTTGAGGGCGTGCGGCAGGGGCCGGGGGCGCATTTCGTCAACCGCCCCGTCTTCGTCCGCGGCGCGGCGCGGGGCGATGTGCTGCAGGTCGACATCCTCTCGGCCGAGCCCTGGATGGATTGG